>Ga0334888_1000129_pt1 | contig 120301 bp, 111 predicted proteins | sample GraSluR1_MG_FD_207227 | JGI IMG/M metagenome (GOLD analysis project Ga0334888, IMG submission 207227) | Sludge microbial communities from methane-producing bioreactor in Wageningen University, Netherlands - Granular Sludge_3_08-R1 | ecosystem: Engineered > Bioreactor > Anaerobic > Unclassified... | reverse complement strand
CTGCGACCTGCGACCTGCGACCTGCGACCTGCGACCTGCGACCTGCGACCTGCGACCTGCGACCTGCGACCTGCGACCTGCGACCTGCGACCTGCGACCTGCGACCTGCGACCTGCGACCTGCGACCTGCGACCTGCGACCTGCGACCTGCGACCTGCGACCGTCTTTGCGATGAACCCCTCCCGTTGCGGGAGGGAATTGGGGTAGTGAAGAAAATGGGGTAGGGGTAAAAGGGGTAGTTATGACTCGGATTTTTCGAAAGCGTCCTTTGGAGCGTTGCAGATGGGACAGGACCAGTCAGCGGGAAGCTGTTCGAAGGGCACCTTCTCAACCTTTTCATCGTACTGATAACCACAAACGGAACATGTCCAGACCATATCATCCTCCTGTTGTTATTGGTTTATCTCTATCGTTCTTCTTTGCTCGTCAGAGCACGATTTACATATCCCGTAAAAATCGACACGGTTGCCGATGATCTCGAACCCCTGCGTCTGTGCGTCGGGAAGGGTGAGGGGGAACTCGACAAAGACGTCCACTATAGTCTTGCACCTGATGCACATAAGGTGATGATGGGGTTTCGGATTCGGATCGAAACGTTTCTTCCCCCGGTCTATGGAAAGCTCGATGACAGCCCCCTTTTCTTTCAGGGTCTCCATGGTGTTGTACACGGTGGCCAGGGACATGGTGGGGAACTGTTCCCTGAGGGCCCCGTATATGTCGGCCGCGCTGGGGTGATACGTGTTGCCGTCGAGGTATTTCATAATCGCCAACCTCTGTGGGGTCATTTTCAGGCTCTTGTTTCCGGGACTGTCTTCCATTCCAGTAAAGGTCCTTAACAAAGAGACTATACTACCTAATAATAATTCTTGTCAAGTATTAGTTACAGAATAAATGATCCCAAGAGAAAAGACGCCCGTGTCCATTATCCGCCGTCCATGATGGTGTGTTCGACCTTGACGAACCAGGCGCCGGGGTTTTCGAAATACTCTTCAGCATCGCGCAGGGACAGGAAATGCTCGTACTCGATCATGGCGAGAAGCTCGAAGAAGTCCCTCTCTCGTTTGTCCACCGAAGCGGCGGCAAGCTGCCTGTAAAACCGCACGCCCTTGTCCTCGAAATCTGCGGCGATCTTCACGGCCTCGAGATCCCCGGCATCCGTCGGGGCAGATCGGTCGATGGTCTTGAGGGTGCTGACAAGAATCTCCTTTATGTTCGTCGTGTTCACCACCAGGGGGACCGTTTCCGGCCACTTCCCTTCGGCCGCCCATTTCTCATGAAGCTCCTTCAGTCGCTGATAGTGTTCGAGTTCATCCTCGGCTATCCGTCTGAACATCGCCTTGCCCAGGGGGTTCTGCGTGCGATCGGCATTGCCGAGGTAGAACTCGCGCTCCTTCATCTCGTTTCCGAGCGCCGTTTCCAGCGCGTCCAGTCTTTCCCTGTCGTTCATGCTGTCACCCTTGACCCTTGTTCAGTCGATAAGAACAATGCCGTATACGTCCCGGTCTTGAGCATGGTTGCGGACGACCTCGATGGGGAGGCCATTCCAGCGTGCTGTCTCGTAGACATCTATGCCGCAGGATTCCATGGAAGGTCTCATGCGCTCCGGATGCACGCAACCTTTCGTGGTGTCACACTTCTTACACAGGGTGCAGAACCCGCAGCCCATCCCAAAGGCCTTGTAGAACCCGTCCAGAAAAAGTGTCGTCTCCAGGTCTACCACCGTGTCGTTGAGCATCGCGACCGAGTTGGTCCCTTTCACCCAGTGGTGATGAAGGAGAATCGCTCGGTTATACGAGTCGAGCAACGACCGTGTTCTGTTGTACTCGGGGGTGTGGGGCGGACACGATAATCTCAGACCGTATCCCGGGCACCCGAAGCGGCATTTCATGCGCACCCATGGGGCCGTGGAGACCGACGATGGGTTCACGATGAGCGCGTGGTCAGCCCCCCTCTCCTTCGCCACCTCCACATATCTCGCAAGATCACCGTTTTGCATAAGATACTAAACTATAGGACAGGCACGGGGATTGGTCAAGGCAGCAAGACAATTGCAGCGGCTTGAATCGCTTGAATGGCTCGAGTCGCTTGAGAGTCAAGTACGAGAAGCTTATCTATCAAAGAGCGCTTTCAAGTCTTTAACCTTTAAGCGATTCGAGCCATTCAAGCGATTCAAGCTATTTCTTAGATGAGGAGCCTGTCAGGTATCACTTCCCCTATGGTCTTTTTCTCCAGAAGGGCCATGAGGAGTCTGTCGAGGCCGACGGAGACGCCGGCACAGGGGGTGCCTATCGTTTCGAGGGCGCCGAGGAAGGTTTCGTCGACAGGGAAGGTCCGTTTCCCCATTCCGGCCCGTTGCGTGTTGTCTTCCTCGAACCGTTCCCGCTGCTCACCGGGATCGGTGAGCTCTGTGTATCCGTTGGCTATCTCGAGGCCGTCGATGTAGAGCTCGAAGCGTTCCACGGCGGCGGCGTTGTCATCGCACCTTTTTGCCATCGTGGAGATTGAAAAGGGCCATCCCGCCACAAGATACGGCCTCGGGCTTCTGATGGCACCGTCGATCTGCTGGATCAGGGCCTTGAAGAAGAGGCTGTTCCAGTCATCTTCGTTGTCGATGCCCGGGAAGCCCCTCTCCCTCAGGGCGTCGAAGAAGGCATCCCGACCGAGGGGAAAGGGGTCGAACCCCATCGTCTTCCGGAAGACGTCGTCGAGCTCGTGCACGGGATAAGGCGGCAGAAGATGCTCCGGTGCGGGATGAAGGAGCCTTCGGGCGACAAATGCCACGAGTTCCTCAGTTTCCTTCATGGCCTGCAGGTACGTGCCTTCACGGTACCATTCCACCATGGTGAACTCGGTGTTGTGCACCTCCTGGTGGTCCTCGACGCGCCAGACCTTGCATACCTGAAAGATGCGTCTGTGGCCCGAGCGCAGGAGCTTCTTCATCCCCATCTCGGGCGATGTGTGGAGAAAAAAGGGACCTTTTGTCCCGATCTGGACATGAAGAGGGTCGATGTGAGGGTCGGGCGGGGCCGTGGCCATGAGGTTTGCCGTCTCCACCTCGATATACCCCCGCTCGTAGAAGAAATCGCGCGTGGCCCTGAGGAGTTCGTGGCGTTTCGCCAGAATATCATGGATGTCCTGCATGTTCCTGATTCCCATCGTCTTGTGCGCGGATGCGATATTGCATTTTATACAGCAAACAAGTATACTTTGTCCATCTTAAGGCCCTTGCGGAGAGGTGACCGAGTAGGCCGAAGGTGCTCGCCTGCTAAGCGAGTGTACGGATAAACCCGTACCCAGGGTTCAAATCCCTGCCTCTCCGCCATTAAAAGAGCCGTTTCGGGTTTCACGTTTCAGCAAGGTCAAGAGAAGAGACAGGAAAGGCAGAGCCGATGGACAGGAGGCTTCCCCCCCACCCCTTCAGGCATCACGCCCCAGGTTTCGGGCCAGGACAAAGACGACCCTCCGGGAAGCGCAACATAACCCCTGCACTCGCACAAAGAGGAATATTCCGGTTCTTGACCTGAAACGTGAAACCTGGGACCTGCGACCGTCTTTATCTTCCCGTCAGCGCCCTGATGCGGGGCAGGGCTGCTTCCGTTGCCTTCATTCCTTCTTCCATCAAGGTCTTTTTCCGGGAGAAATCGAACATCGATATGCCTTTGGTGTCGGGTTCGATGACCACGTCGGCCTGGGCCAGCTTCGACCGCGTATTGACGTGCATCATGATGGAAATGGATTGGGCGATGACGTCGATGACGGACGTTATGTCCGTGTCACGCACGTCCTTCTGGAGATTAACGGCGATGATGACGTTGGCTCCTTTCGCGCGGGCCACGTCACAGGCTATGTTGCTCGTGACGCCGCCGTCCACCAGGGTCCTGTTCCCGAAGCTGACAGGGACGAAGATGCCCGGTATGGCCGAAGAGGCGTGAATGGCCTTTGCCAGCGACCCTTTTTCGAGGGTCACCGTCTCCCCCGTATTGAGATCGGTGGCCACGGGATAGAAGGGTATCTTCGTAGCCTCCACGAGCTTGACTTTCGCGTTCTGCTCCACGAAGGTCTCGAGCCGCGCCCCCTGGACGGGGCCCATCTTCGACGAGGTTATGGAATAATCGAGAATATCGCCCCTCGCGATCTTGAAGGCCGCCCATTCCAGTTGGAAGCTGTCGGGGTTCGAAGCGTAGATGCCGCCGATCAGACTGCCGACGCTCGTGCCCACGATCATATGGATGGGGATCTTCTCCCTTTCAAGGACGCGGAGCACGCCAACGTGAGCAAAGCCTTTTGCCGACCCGCCGCCGAGAACGAGGGCGACCTTGGGTTCCGTCTTCCTGGCAGTCTGGGGAAACATCGCGCAGGAGCAGGTCAGAAGGAGGATAGCGATACAGAGAAAGCACCTTTTAATAACCACCTCGTAACCCGACAAAGGGGTTGTACACCTTTTCCCGCCCTATGGTGCTGCGCGTCGCATCGCCGTAGTTGTGTCCCGGCGCCACGACAGTATCGTCGGGCAGCGCGAAGAGTTTGTTCTTGACCGATGCCAGCAGCGTTTCCCATGATCCGCCGTCAAGGTCGGTCCTGCCGACGCTGCCCACGAAAAGGGTGTCCCCCGTGAAGACCATGCCCGGGTGGTACAGGGAGATGCTCCCCGGCGAGTGCCCCGGGGTGTGTATGACGGAAAGAGACGTGTTCCCCACGGTGATGGTGTCTCCGTCCCCGACGGTCCTGTCGGCGGGGGGCGAGGGCTCGCCGCCGAACATCTGGAAGGAGTGCGGGGACTGGTGGACGAGCGCGGGCGCCTCTATCTGGTGGATGACGATTTCGGCCCCCGTGAGCTCTTTCATGCGTTTGTTGCCCATGATATGGTCCACGTGACAGTGCGTGTTGACGATAAATTTGATGGTATACCCCCTCGCCTCAGCCTCCTTGTATATGCGGTCGCATTCTGAGGCGGGGTCTATGACGAGGGCCTCGTTGGTTTCCTTGCAAGCCACGATGTACGCGAATATCGCGAAACTGCCCACTTCCATCTGTTTTACGAACATTCAAACCTCCTTGTCATGTAGTTAAATCTAATACTTTTTGGTGCCCTTTTTCAATTTTTTTGGTAACATTCTACGCAGCATCCGAGACAATCAGAGAGGGAGGGATGATGAGGCCAGTGTTCATCGAGGCGCGGGACCTGCCGGACGCCTGGTTCCAGTGTATATACCGGATATTCGAGGACGACGGGGTGCACGAATATGTCATCGACCGCGGCTCCTTCGAGGGGAACAAGCGCCGGGAGTTTGACCTTGTCATGGTTCATATCAGGCATCCCGGGACGGTGCCGCTTATCCCCGACATCCCGGCCGAACTCGGCGTGCCCGCACCCACCTCCATGGATTACGTTGAGGAGTACCTCCAGTATCTCATGACCGACAAGAAGGCGCCCAACGAACTCTACACATACGGTGAGAGGCTGACGAATCCCAAGGTGTTCGTCGACGGGAGGGAATGCGCCTGCGGGGTGAACCCCGTGGAAGAGGTCATCGATATCTACAGAAAGGGCAACTACGGGACGAACCAGGCGATTATGGAGATCGGCATGCCTTCGGACATCACCCTCGAGGACCCTCCGTGCCTGAGGCTCATCGATACGCGCGTGACCGACGGGAAACTCCACTTTGTCCTCTACTTCCGCAGCTGGGACCTTTGGGCCGGTTTCCCCTCGAACCTTGCCGCGATCCAGCTTCTCAAGGAATACATGTGTCAGGAGATAGGCATCGAAGACGGTACCATCACCGCCGTCAGCAAAGGCCTTCATCTCTACGAGTACACCTTCGGATTTGCCCTCCAGCGTCTTCGCAGGGACGCAAAGTGATGTTGTTGTGACCGCCCGTCAGCCGAACTGACCCTTGGAGGTCACGGCCAGCATCGCGTACCGCTCCCGGATGGTCTTCTGGATCTCCTCCACGTCCGCCTCTGCCCCAACCTGCCGCGTATCGTACGTCCCGGACCGGGGATCGAGGATGGAGAGTACGAAAACATGTCCTCCCGAAGGGATGAATTCGAGAAGGACCTTGTTCTGGAAGAGGAAGACGATCCCGTAATGGCAGGGGGCGATGACCCCGTCCCTGCATGAATAGGCCGTGAAGCTGAGGAGGTCGTTGAGCACCGTTGCTGCCCCGGGTGAATCAAGGCGGTCAAGGTGCCCGGTGACGGAAGGGTTGTGCAGGCTGTCCGCGAGGTCCCTCTCGATGCAGGGACTGCCCGGAGTCGGTGGCTGCCCGGGAAATCTCTCTTCCAGATGGTAGCTCAGGTCGACGATCTCGGGATAGGTGAACATCTCCCTTGACCAGAGGGAGTCGAATATTTTCCCCGCCTCGGTCCATCCGAGGCGGCTTTCGAGGTCGATGAAGAGGTTCCTCCTCAGGCCCCTGTCGAAAAAGCTCTCGATGCCGAGGCGCTCCATCCTGCTGTCCACGTAAAGGCTCCATATCTGGTTGTAGCGGTCCCGGATGAAGGGCTCCTTCTCTTCATCGGGTGTGATGCGGGAATCGTAGAGGAAGGCCTCGTCGAGGACGTCGGCCACGTAGAGGAAAAGCCTGTAGATGCGGCCATGCAGAAAGGCCTCGTCCATCCAGATGTATGTCTTGACGTCGAGGATACCCTTCTTTCTCTTGATGAGCGCCTTTTCGAGCCAGGGTGAATCCGTTCCTTCAATGACGACACTGTTGATATGCCGGGCGATGCCGAGATCTTCTATGACCGATCGGACGAGGGACTGTTTCTCTTGCACTTAGAATTCGCCTTCAAGGCTGTAAAGCTCAAGAAGGAGAGTTTTCGCTTTCATCCATTTCGAATCGCGGCTTGTCGAGAAAGGCGTTGTCTGCAGGTATTCGGTGAGGTATTTCCGTGCCCTCTCCGATTCGTTGCGTTTGGCGTAGATATAGCCAAGGTTATACAGGGAGTTCTCATAGGCGGTCGTGTACCGGGGGATGAGCTGGTTCAGACCCTTGAGCTTGAGATAGAGCTGCTCCTTATCCTTCGTGGGAACCGCGGGGTCGTTGACGGCCTTTTCATAGTGGCCCTTGATGACCTTGGCCGTCGCGAGGACTTCTCTCGTGTACTCGTTTATCTTCAGGGTCGTTCTCAGAGAGGCGACATATTCGTTCTTCTTGAGGAGGTCTTCCACCCCCTTCAGACTGGCCTGAAGATTGGCGTCGTTGATCGCTCCGCTTTCTTTCTGGGCGGCAGGCTTCGCCTTCTTTTCCGGCGCCGCCTGGGCGCGGCACAGGGGGCCGGAGATGAAAAAGGCGGCGACGAGGAGGACAACGACCGCAGAGAATACCGCTGTCCTGCCGGGGTGTCTGAAACGCGGAGAATCTGATCTCATGTGAACCGTGGCCTCCCCTTTGGACAAGGAAAATGGCGGTGCAGGGATTTGAACCCCGGACACTGCGGATATGAGCCGCATGCTCTGACCACCTGAGCTACACCGCCTCGCCTTTTCATATAAGCCATAAAGGCCTGTATTGTCAACAAAAAATGGGTCATGGGTCATGGGTCATGGGTCATGGGAGAGGCCTTCCTTCGAGGTGTGATTCTGCTCTTTTTATCACCCATTACCTATTGCCCATCACCCATGACCGGTCACTTTATGTTCAGTATCTTGTGCATCTGGAGGCCCAGGCGCCAGCGAGGGTGGGTTAGGCAGTAGTCTATGGCGAGGCGGGTGTTCTGCTCGAGAAGGGAGTTGTCTATGGGCTGGAGGATGAAGTGGCGGAACGGGAGGTCTTGGAGGGAGGCCGGATCGAGGCCGGGCTGGGGATAGAGGAGTTTCAGTTCGTCGCCGGAGGCGACGAGGAGGCGGGTGCCCGCCTTGGGGCTCACCGTTATCCAGTCTATGCCCTCAGGCAGGGGGAGTGTCCCGTTCGTCTCGACGGCTATCTCCCAGCCGCCGCGGTGCAGCTCGTCGACGAGATGGGAGTCGAACTGGAGGGCTGGTTCGCCTCCCGTTACGACCGCGAGGGGACGAACGCCCCGGGGGATCGGGGAGGGCAGGAGCGCCGCCATGGCCGAGACCACCTCTGCCGCCGTGTCGTATGCGCCACCGCCGGGCCCGTCGGTGCCGACGAAATCGGTGTCGCAGAAAGGGCAGGGTACGTTCGGGCGGTCCTCGGCGCGGCCGGACCAGAGGTTGCAGCCCGAGAACCTCAGGAACACCGCCGGCCTCCCTGCGTTTACGCCCTCGCCCTGGAGGGAACGGAAGATCTCCTTGATGAGGTATACCATGGGGAGTTTAACCTTTATATATATAGGGGACGGGGTCCTCCACCCCGGCCTGCCTGAACCCTTCGAGCCGAAGCTGGCAGGCGTCGCAGCGACCGCAGGCCTTTCCGTCGTCCGACGGGTCGTAGCAGGTCGTCGTCAGGGAATAGTCGACGCCGAGGCGGACCCCCGTGCGGATGATCTCGGCCTTCGTCATGGCGATAAGCGGTGCGTGGATTCTGAAGTGCCGCCCTTCCACCCCGGCCTTCGTGGCGAGGTTTGCCATGCGTTCGAAGGACGCGATGTATTCCGGCCTGCAATCCGGATAGCCGCTGTAATCGAGGGCGTTGACGCCGATGAAGATGTCCTGGGCGCCGAGCGTTTCGGCGAAGGCGAGCGCGAAGGACAGGAAGATCGTGTTCCGCGCGGGGACGTAGGTGACGGGTATGTCTGCGGCCATATCCGACGGCCCTCTTCCCTTGGGGACCTCGATATCGTCCGTCAGGGCCGAACCGCCAAAGCTCCTGAGGTCGATGTCGAGGACAATGTGCCGGGCGACGCCGACGTACCGCGCCGTTTCTCTCGCGGCATCGATCTCGCAGGTGTGCCGCTGGCCGTAACGGAAGGTGAGGGCGTAAGCCTCAAACCCCTCGTTCCTGGCGATGGCGAGCGTCGTCGTCGAGTCCACGCCGCCGCTTAAGAGAACCACTGCCTTTCTTGTCATCGTCTCGTTCATGTCGGGTCCCTACTTTCGGAATATGGAAAAGAGTATGGTCAGGATGATGCTGATTATTATGCTCGTCGTGATGGGGAAGTAGAAACTGAAATTGTCTTTCTTGATGGAGATGTCGCCGGGCAGCTTCCCGAGCCAGGGTATCTTCGGCCCGTAGGTGAAGGCAACGCCCATGACGATGAGGACGATACCGATGATGATGAGCATCTTCCCCACGGACGGCATCATTTTCCCCCGTAGCGCTCCTTCTCGCTGAATACGCATCCGCAGTACTGTTGACGGTACATGCCGAGCTTCTTTGATTCCTCGATGCCTTCCCGCCAGCCGGTGCGAAAGTCTCTGTAGAAAAAAGGGATGCCGAAGGCGCCCGAAAGCTCTTCGCCTATCCTCCTTATGTCGTCATGGCGCTGGTACCTGCTGTAGAGAAGGGTTGTCGTGAGGGCGTCAAAACCTGCTTCCGCCGCCTTCTCAAAAGCCCTTTCGAGGCGCATGCGGTAGCAGAAGAGGCAGCGGTCTTTCCCGGAGGCGAGGGCCCCCGCAAGAAAACGGTCGAGCTCGTAGGAATCGTCCACCATAAGGGGCAGGAGCGCTATCCTTGCGTATTCTTTCAGGGTGGACAGGCGCTTCGAGAACTCCGTGCAGGGATGGATGTTGGGGTTATAGAAGTATCCCGAGACCTTTGCCCCCTCGGCGCGAAGCGCCTTCACGGTATATACGCTGCAGGGCGCGCAGCAGATATGAAGAAGCATGTTCCTGTCATCGAGATCCATTGTCCTGTATTCCTGTTCACCCGCAATTTCCTGTACTTTACCACCTTCCGCGCCTTTTTTCCAGAGAGGCCCTGGTGTGTTCGAGGCGACGGATACGGGCGGAGGCCGGCATCGGGATAGCGCGAGGGTCCCATTCGAAGTGCGCGTCACCCGTGATTCAAGCCCCTCCCGTTGCATATCGACGGTTCCTGCCTGATAATTAAAGGTAGCCCTTGGAGGCGGGGAGGCAGCATGATCAAGTATATTCTGTACGTCCTGCGATGGACCGTTCTTGCCATACCGGGTGCCCTGTTCTTCAACAAGGTCAGAGAGCTGCTGGGCATCGAAAGCGTCTATCTCGCGATGATAATCAGCCAGGCCCTGATGGGGGCGATGGTCTACTTCGTGGACAGGCTCATCTTTACGTCGGGCGCCGTACCTATCCCCTGGGAAATAAAGCCCAGGGCGACCTGTTCGGGATGTGGCCGGGTCGGGAGATGTTACAGGATGCCCGGTGAAAGGTGCTGCGAATCGGGAGACGGTGCCGGGGATAATCCCTTCATGTGCGAAAGATGCGCGCGCAGGAAGCTGAAGGAAACAGAGCGGCACGACATCGGTTAGCGGGGTACAGCCCGTCGCACGGAGCACCTCCGGAAACGCTTCTCCTCTTGACTTCGGTCCGGCGCATTGATTACTATTGTTGCGGACATCCCCGATCCCAAGGTGTTAAGCAGAAATGGCCGGTCAACTTCCTTCGGGACAGTCGAAAAGAGGAGATCTATCCCATGCTGCGGACATACAAGAACCTCTTGTGCATTCTGCTGATCCTTCTTCTCCCCTTTGCCGCCTGGGGCAGGGACGACCTTGACCCCTTTTATCCCGATGACCCCTATTTTTCCTACAACGTTGCCTTAAGGCCCAACTTTCCGGGCCAATGGCATCTTGTGAACGGGGGGCCCTCCTTCATAGACTTCTACTCCCGTCAGTTCGGCACCACGACGCGGATGGTCAATTCCGGTGTCAGCGCGGGGCTCCTCGGGGCGTGGAACCTCGGGTACACGGGCTCGGGTGTCGTCATCGGCATTGTTGACGACGGCGTCGACGGCACGAACTTCGACATTGCCCCGAACTACCGGGCCGACCTGAGCAGGAACTTCTCCGACAACGCCGACCTTGCGGCCGCCGCGCAGGGCCCGCAGAAGCAGGGCGACAATCACGGCACGGCGGTGGCCGGTGTTGCGGCCGCCCGCGGCGGCAACGGCATCGGCGGCACGGGGGCCGCTCCCTACGCCCAGATAGCGGGCCTGAGGATAAACATCGGAAGTGTGACCCCCGCCGACCCGGAGGCGTCCGAGCAGAACTACCTCGATGCCTATTACTGGCAAAGCGGTGTCAACCCGACGACGGGCGCCATCACCGGGAGGGCCGGGATTGAGGTAAAGAACCACAGCTACGGATCGGATGACCCCTTCTCGGGCGCGACCGCGGCAATACAGCTCGCCCTCACACGCACGGCGGCGAACGGTGTGATCCATGTCTTTTCCGCCGGGAACGCGCGGAACGAGAAGACGGAAGACGCGAACAGGGGGGATACCAACCATAACAACTCCAGTGTCCTCACCGTCGCGGCTCTGGGCAGCGACGGGACGTATGCCAACTACAGCAGCTTCGGGGCGAGCGTCTTTGTGACGGCCCCTTCGAACCGCAGCGATTACACCGGGTTCGGGATTACGACGACGGACGTGAGCGGGGCGGACCTGGGCTACAATGCCTGGTCCGGGACGAACACCAAGGGGGACAAGGACGACCTTTTCCCCGACACGAGCTATACGAGCGGCTTCGGCGGGACGTCGTCATCGGCCCCGCTCGTCTCGGGGATCATGGCCCTCGGGAAAGAGGCGAACCCGGAGATGGACATACGCATGGCGAAGCACGCCCTCGTGAAGACGAGCACCGTCGTCGACGCCTCCGACACGTCGGACAGCAGCTTCGGCGGCTGGCGCACGAATGGGGCAGGCAACAGGTTCAACCCGAACTACGGTTTCGGCAACATCAACGCCGGGGCCTTCGTGGAGAAGGTCCTCGACGTGGGGTACGTGACGGAGCAGACGTCGGTCGTGAAAAGCGCCGCGGTGGGCGCGGCGATCCCCGACAACGATCCGGACGGTGTGAACCGAACCATAAACGTCACCGCCGCCGAGGCGGCGCAGCCTCTGGAAGGCATCGAGGTGGGGCTTACGTTGACGCACCAGAAAGCGGGCGACCTGACAGCTACCCTGACATCCCCTTCGACCATGGCGAGCAAGATACTCTACTCCACATCCCACCTCACCGCCGGCCAGCAGGACACGACGGTGCTGACCAACACGAGCCTGACTTTCCTTACCAACGCCTTCTGGGGCGAGAACGCGGCGGGCGACTGGACCCTCAACGTGGCCGACATCGCGGCGGGCAATACGGGCACATGGAACAGCTACAACGTCACCTTCCTCATGGGTGAGATGGTCATGTTTTCCCCGGGCGCCATCACCCAGAGCGCCGACGTCAACGCCCTGTCGCTTACTGTTCTCAACAACGCGACGACGTACACGATCCCCGTGGGCAGGACCTTTCAGGTGGGCAGGAACGTCATGGTCGACGGGGGGACGCTCATAGTCAACGGGAATCTCACGGAAAAGCCCGGTTCCTACGGCAACCTCTTCAGCCTCTATTCGGGGAAGGTGCAAGGGACGGGCACCATCAACGCCTCGAGGGGTCTCGAAAATACGGGCGGGACGGTGAGCCCCGGCAACTCTGTCGGAACCTTGAACCTCGTCGGCAATTACACCCAGAGCGGGCAGGGCAAGCTCCTTGTCGAGGTCGAATCCCCGACGAGCAACGACCTTCTCGCCATAACGGGGAGCGCGTCGCTCGGCGGCACCTTGCAGACGTCCTGGCTCGGCGGGGCGACGCCAGCCGTCGGCACCGTCTTCGGGACCTTCCTCACCGCCACCGCCGGCGTGTCGGGACGCTTCGGGACACTTCTCACCAACATCACCCCCACGGTGGTCTTCAAGCCCCACTACGAGACCGCGAACCAGGTGTTTCTTGTCGTCGAGCGCGACTACCTGAACCAGGTCCTGTCGACATACCTCAACACGAACCAGAGGTCCGTCGGCTCCATGCTGAACTCGGCGGTCCCATCCGCGACGGGCGACCTCGAGAGGGTCCTCGGCATCATCGATGCCATCCCTTCCTACGGCCAGGTGGCGGTCGCCTACGACCAGATCGCCCCGAGGTCGAACCAGGTGGACTTCACGATGGGCGTGAGTTCCGCGGTCTTCCAGGCGGCCAACGTCGCCGGCAGGCTCTCCGACATACGGCGCGGCGCGTGGGGGACGAACCCCGGCAGCGGCTTCATCAGGAACAGCGGTTTCATCCGCGAGGGAAGGGACAAGCCTATCCTCATCGCCAGCGCCGCCTCCGACCTGACGGGCATGCTCCCCGCCCGCGTGGAGGAAAGATGGGGCATCTTCGCGAAGGGGAACGCCGTCTCCGGGGACCAGAGGGACACCCCCGACCAGATGGGGTACAGCTTCACGAGCGCCGGGCTCACCGTCGGCATGGACTATCGCTTGAGCCCGAACCTGGCCGCGGGCCTTCTCTTCGGATACACCGGTTCCCGGGCTGAGGTCGACAACAACGGCAGCAGGACGACGATGGACGGGTACACCTTCGGCGCCTACGGTACGTGGTACGCGGGGAGGTTTTACGTGGACGGTCAGGCAAGCTACGGATGGGCGGACTACAGGAACACCCGGCGCATCGTTTTTTCCGGCCTCGACCGCACGGCAAGCTCCAGACCGGGAGGCTCGCAGCTCACCCTTTACGGAGGCACGGGCTACGAGATACCCGCGGGCAGATGGACCGTCGTACCCAACTTTTCGCTCCAGTACATCGATCTCGGCATAGACGGTTACACCGAGTCAGGGGCGGGCGCCCTCGATCTTAACGTGGACAGGCAGAGAACCCGGTCCCTCCAGGGGAACTTCGGAGGGAAGTTGTACTACACCTGGGAGACCCCGAAGAGCGTTGTCATGCCGGGGATCAGCCTTGCCTGGGGCTACGAGTTCATGAGGGGTTCCCGGGACATCACGTCCCGTCTTGCCCAGGGGAGTTCACCCTTCAGCATAGAGACGGTCTCCCCGGACAGGAACTTCCTCCTTGCCGGCGCGGGGGTCTCGGTGATAACGCGCGGCGGGGTGTCCTTTCACATAGGGTATGATGTCCAGATAGGCGAGAGCAGGTACGCGGTCCAAAGTATAAACGGCGTTATGAGGGTGTCTTTCTGAAGATCCTCAATATGGCGTCTTCGGCTCCATCACCTGCTTCGCTGCCTTCAATTAGCGCTTGCAACAGGTGATGGGTGGAGTGTACCCTCTAGGGGAAAGATCGTGACGTTTCTTTGGTGAGGCCAACGGGGATTGCCGGGAGATACAGTTTCGTGAGGTGATGGTGAAATGAGAGGGATCCTTTCCGAGGAAGAGAGAATCCGCGTCGATGAGGGTATAGAGGAGATAGAGAGGCGGACGGGGACGCAGATCGTTGTGGCTGTCGTGGAAAGAAGCGACAGCTACGCCGAATTGCCCTGGAAGGCCTTTGCCCTGGGCACGTCCATCACCTGCCTCGTCATATTCGCCCTCGGGTTCCTGGCGCCCTACAGGGCGTCGCTGGCGACGGGGCTTGTCGCCATGGCGGGGATTCTTGCCTTCGGTGGTCTCTGCGCGCTTCTGACCGTTCTTATGCCGGGTTTCGCGCGGCTTTTTCTGTCCCGGTATCGCTCAGAGACGGAGGTGCGGCAATACGCGGAATCGCTGTTCCTTAAGCGCGAGATCTTCGCCACCCGGGCGAGGACGGGCATCCTGCTTTTCGTCAGCCTCTTCGAAGGGCAGGCGGTCCTTCTTCCCGACCGCGGCCTTAAGGATGCCCTGACCGGGGACACCATCGACTCCATAGTCGCGCCGATGACAGCCTCTCTCTCCCGGGGCAGGGCGGTTGAGGCCCTCGGGGAGGGTCTCAAAAGACTCCTTGGTATTCTCGAGGGCGCCGCATCGGCCCAAACAGGGGGTGCGGCGGAAGATGAATTGCCAAATGAGATCATCGAGGAGAAGGGCGTATGAAGAGGGTTTCCTTCCCGGTTTTCCTTTTGGTGATCCTCCTCGCGCTTTTTTCAGCGATCGCCGCCGATGTCCCCTACCTGACCGGCCGGGTGATTGATAACGCCGGAATCCTTTCCGCTGAAACCCGCAGGGTCCTTGCGGAAAAGCTCAAGGCCCACGAGGACATGACGGGCAACCAGGTTGCGGTGCTTACCATCCCCACCCTTGACGGAGAGGGTATCGAAGAGTATGCCGTGAGGGTCTTCGAGGCATGGAAGCTCGGCCGGAAGGGAAAGGACAACGGGGTCCTGGTGGTAGTTGTTCCCGGTGACAGGCGCATGCGCATCGAGGTGGGCTACGGGCTCGAAGGTGCGTTGACGGACCTTGTGGCGGGCAGGATCATAGAGAACGTTATGGCTCCCCGCTTCCGCAAGGGGGATTATGACGGCGGGATAGCCGAGGGCGCCGCGGCCGTCGTCAGGGTGCTTGAGGGCGGGGAAGCGCCGCGGGCGGCAGGGGGCACCGGGACCCTGGTGCGGTCCGGGGGCATCATGGAGCCCGACCTTTCCATCGCGGAGCGCGTCCTTTTCGGCGCCTTCATCTTCGGGGTCATCGGACTCTTCACCGTAATAGGCATACTCACTCCCGGCGTGGGCTGGTTCCTGTACATCTTTCTCATTCCCTTCTGGGCCATGTTCCCCATCGTCGTCCTTGGTGTCAGGGGAGCACTCGTCTGCCTTGCAGGGTACCTGGTGGTATTTCCCGCGGTGAAGCTTCTTCTGAGGAACTCCGATCTTTATAAGAAGGGCGCGATGAGTCTTCGAACCAAGGGCCGGCCCTTGATCGGCGGCTTCACTCTCGGCTCCGGCGGCGGAGGCGGCGGTTTCTCGAGGAGCAGTTCCGGTTTCTCCGGCGGAGGCGGATCATCAGGCGGAGGCGGCGCGTCGGGGAGCTGGTAGGCCGTCGGAGGGGTCTGACGACAGCCGGGGAAGATAAGGAGCCCGAAGACCGGGGAACTTTTCCGGAGGCCGCCGTGTCCAATACGGGAGAAGGTGGACACACGATGTCGCCCGCAGTCGAAAGGAGAATGAAATGAAACGGTTGTTGTTGACGTTCTTTGGCGCCCTTTTGCTTGTCGTCCTGACGGTGCCCCCTGCCGGAGCATCCCCGGCGGGCCCCTTCAACGCGATCTCCGATGGAAATGCCGGGCTGGCGGTGCAGCTGTACCGCGAACTGGGGACGCAGGAAGGCAACCTTTTCTTCTCGCCGTACAGTATCTCATCAGCCATGGGCATGACCTATGCCGGGGCACGGGGGGAGACGGCGGCGCAGATGAAGAGTACCCTCCATTTCCGCCTGGAGCAGTCCGGATTGAACTCGGGTTTCAGGAGCCTCAACAAGATCCTCGATGAGAACACCACGAAGTCGGGCCAGAAGCTCAGTATCGCCAACGCCCTCGTGCTGACGGGGGGAAACGTGAGCGATGTCTACCGCAAGATCCTGACGACCTACTACGACGCCCGGATCTTCAAAGGAGGCATCGAGGAGATAAACGGCTGGGTGAAGACAAAGACGGAGGGGAAGATCGACAGGATACTGGAGCAGCTCTCGACAAATTCCGTCTGTGTCATCCTCAATGCCATCTACTTCAAGGGCGTCTGGGAAAGCCAGTTTGAGAAGAAGCTCACCTTTGACGGTCCCTTCAAGCTGTCGGGGAACGCCGAGGTGAAGACGCCTTTCATGCACCGCAAGGCTGAGTTCAAGCTCCTCGACGAGAAGGACTTCCAGGCGCTGTCCCTGCCCTACAAGGGCAACGCCCTCTCCATGGTCGTCCTGCTGCCCAAGACCGTCGACGGCCTCGCCGGGCTGGAGGATGCCCTCTACGCGGAGGACCTCAAGGGATGGCTCACCAGGCTCGATAAACAGCGCGGCCAAAAGGTGTCGGTCTATCTTCCGAAGTTCAAGCTCGAGACAAAGTACAGTCTCGGCGAGCCCTTTCAGAAGATGGGCATGAAAGACGCCTTCTCCCCGGCGGCGGATTTCTCCGGCATGGGATGGAAGAAGGGGGATCTCTGGATCGGTCAGATCAGACACAGGGCCTTCGTGGAGGTCAACGAGGAGGGAACGGAGGCGGCGGCCGCCACGGCGGTGGAGATGGTGACAAAGGCAGCCCCCGGACGCGACCCCGTTTTCCGCGCCGACCACCCCTTCATGTTCCTCATCCGCGACAACGCGACGGGGACGATACTCTTCATCGGGAGGGTGGCGAACCCGGCTAAGTGAGGAAAAGGCGAAAGGCCTTCCCTTGCCGCCTGAACAGGATAGGACCAATAGGACATATCGGACCTATAGGACACAAGGAGACTGGTGCCGGACCGCGGCGAGTCGATCAGTCCTATAGGTCCTACAGCGTCCTATTTGTCCTATTGGCCTTATAGGTCCTATTTCCTATAGGTCTTATCAGCCCCTATCACTCCACCCCCCCCAACTCCCATTCCTTCCGCCATCGGTTCGGTCTGAAGAGAAAGCTCTTAAGGGGGCTCGAGCGAAGCGGGCGTGAGATGATTTGTGGGTGCCGTATCCTTTGACAGTCGCCCGGTGGTTGGTGTATTCTTTTCCAGCTTATTCTCAGGGCAGGGTGAAAGTCCCTACCGGCGGTATCCCGGGGAGTTGGTCCGGGGAGCCCGCGAACGCTCCTTTCCTTCGGGAAGGAGGTCAGTAGATCTGGTGAGAGGCCAGAGCCGACGGTCACAGTCCGGATGGAAGAGGATAAGACAGCCCTCAGAGCGCCTGAAGACGATAACCAGGCGAGAGTCTGTCCGTACGGACGCCGCAGCTGTCATTTCTTAGCCCTGATTCTGGTAAGCCCATCTTATTCGAGGAGGTATTGCCATGAATCATACACTACTGGACCGGTTCGGGAGCCCGCTCCAGCGCGTCGAGAACGCCCTTCATTCGTTGAGGGCGGGTCGCGGTGTGCTGGTGACGGACGATGAGGACCGGGAGAATGAAGGCGACCTGATCTTCGCCGCCGAGACGTTAACCGAGGCCCAGATGGCCATGTTGATCCGGGAGTGCAGTGGGATCGTCTGCCTGTGCCTGACTGCGGAGAAGGTGCGCTCCCTTGACCTTTCCATGATGGTCGAGCGGAATTCCAGCCGGTTCCAGACGGCCTTCACAGTATCGATAGAGGCTGCCCGGGGAGTCACGACGGGCGTATCCGCCGCCGACCGGGTTACAACGGTGAAGGCGGCCGTCGCCGACGATGCGCGGCCGGAGGACCTAAGTCGCCCGGGACACATCTTCCCCTTGAGGGCCCGCCCGGGCGGCGTGCTGGAGAGGCAGGGACACACGGAGGCAACGGTCGACCTCGCGCGGATGGCGGGGCTTAAACCCTGCGGCGTGCTCTGCGAGCTTACGAACCCCGACGGGACCATGGCCCGCCTGCCGGACATCCTGCGGTTCGCCGGGACACATTCCATCCCCGTCGTCACCGTCGAGGACCTGGTGAAGTACCGCCGCGCAAGAGAGCTGATGGCGGGCTAGAGTACGGCACGTATCGATACAAGGAGCGACGACCATGGAAAAAGAATGTCACAACATCTATGAGGAGATGTATGAGCGAAAGCAATTCACCTGGAGCGACGGGGTGAAGAAGGGCAGGATCATTGCCATCTCCGGCTCGGTGGCCACGGACATGGACCACCGGACCGTCCACGCCGGCGATCTCGAGGCACAGGTCCGCCATATCTACGAGAGTGTGAAGAAGCTTCTCGAAAAGATGGGGGCAAGCATGGACGATGTTATCAAGACGACAGACTACATAGCCCCCGAGGCAGTTCCCGACTATCTGAAGACCGCCGCCATACGAAGGGAATACTTCCGCAAGGGCAGCTACCCCGCCGCGACGGGCGTTGTGGTCCACAGCCTGCTGCGCCCGGATTGGCTCATCGAGATCGACTTCCTGGCGGTGCTAGACTAAGAACGGTTTCAGGTTTCATGTTTCAGGGAATGGAAGAGCCGAAAGGAGTGCAAGCTGTAGACCCGAACACTGATATTTTGCAGTGGAAGCAGCCATGTGACTTTGGAACGTTGCAATGCCGCTTCGTTTCTTGTTAAACTTGAGCCGTCCGGCCCGACAACGTACGTGTACGGCGCCGTTCTAAAGACGGTCAAGACAACGGAAAGACCACGTCAGATTGACCGTTCGCTTGTTTCAGGGTGGCAGGGTGGTCGAGAAGGAGTCTTTCGTGAAACCTTGAAACCTGAAACCTTGAAACCATTCTATCCATAGGAGGATTTATTGCTATGACCGCATCACGTGTTCGCATCTCTTCAATGTTCGCATTCGTTCTCGGCCTTATGCTGTTCGTGTGTTTCACGGTCCCTGTACAGGCAGCCCCCCAAGCACCGCCGAAGGCCGTCCCTGTCGAGCAGTACAAAGATACCGCCAAAGTCATGACCCACAGTTTTGCCGCCGCCCTGGGCGGGGCCCTGGCAAACGTAAAAAATGAGCAGGATCGTGTCAGCCTTGTCCGGTCCTTTATTGCCCCGGTGCGCTTCTATGCCGATAATTCGGGATATTTCTACGTCTACGACTCAAAGGGCGTCAACATCGCCCATGCCGTCCAGAAAGACCTGCAGGGCAAAACTCTCTACGATCTTAAGGACGTCAAGGGCAAATACGTCATCCGAGCCCTCCTCGAAGCTGCAAAGAAAGGCGGTGGATTCGTCGATTTCTACTGGGTAAAGCCGGGCTCCAAGGCTGAGGCTCCCAAGCTGGGCTACGTTGAACCCATCCCCGGCACAGACTACTTCATCGGTACGGGTGTGTACCTGCCGTAGAAAAGAGAGAGAGAAGACTGTCCCGTGATCCCGGCTCCCGCCAGGATCACGGGACCTTCTCGTCCCGCCGTGCCGGCGGGAGAGAAAAGAGCATCCTTATTCCTAACAACCTGTCCCCCTCATCTTCCCTGCAGTCATAGGTCCTGTGGGTCCCATACTCTCTCCTGCAACCCCTATGCTACCTTACCCCTCACACCTCCTTCTTGTCCCCTCCCCCATCGGAAAAGAATAGTCTTCTCTCTGCGTGCTCTCCCCAAGACCTCTGTGCGCTCGAGCGAAGCGGGCGAGAGGCAGATCCTTGAGCCTTCCTCCTCTGGGGCACCGCACATCCCACCGACAGGATTGGCCTCACCCCTTTCGTGTTGTGCATCCGGGATAAGGTGCTAGGCTTAATGGTAGAGATGGGAGCAAAAGGAGGGGCCATGGATGAGAGGAATGTTTTGATCGCCTTCGACGGTTCCGAAAGCGCCTTCAAGGCTGTGGACTATGTCGGGGCCCAGTTCTCGGGGCTTGCGAATATGAAGGTCACCCTGCTCTATGTGATCCCCAACATACCTCCCCAGTTCTGGGATGACGGCCATATCCTGACGGCGGCGGAGAAAGAGGAAAGGCAGGAGGTCATCGACAGGTGGTTCGCGAACCAGAGAATGGTGCTCGATCCCCACTTCGAGAAGGCACGCCGGCTGTTTGCTGAGAAGGGTATCGAGGCCGGCCAGGTGGAGACCATGGTGGCCGGCGACACGGTGACCGTGGCGGAGGCGATCCTGGAAGAGGCGAAGACGGGCAGGTACCGTACCCTGGTGATCGGCAGGCACGGGGCGGTCCCTGTCCTTGCCGGGGGATTGGCGGCAACGATCCTGCATAGGGGGGCGGGGCTGGCGGTGTGCATTGTGGAGTAGGCGAAAGGTAAATCCCTGAGGACTTCCCTGCTCATAGTGGATCAGAGAATTGAAGCCGCCCGATGTCTTGTTGATATGCAATGGCAGGGTATCAGGAGCGACATGAGGAGGGGACGGACCGCCCTGTATCGCCGTCGCGCTGAACAAGGTCCATTACAGCAATGCGGGGATAAAGGAGAGCGGCTCATTCAGCGTTAACATCCCCTCGTCCTGTCCATGCCGGAGCGAAGCTACTTTTGCGTGGGCCGGCGCGTGGCGGCGGCATGGGAGACGGGCGCGAAAATGATAAAGAGGGGCGATGGGTGATGGGGGAGGCGAAAATCATATTTCAGGCAAGAGACAAGGTTTTCCCCATGACCCATTACCTGTCACCCATCACCCGCTTCTTTCTTGTTTCTTCTTTGTTGCAAACAAGGGTGATTTGCAGGAAAATAGTTGAGGAATAAGAAAGGGTGAGCTTCGGCGGGAGGATATCGGGAAGACTCATGGGATCACGGACGGGAAAGGTGAAGAAGCTTGTCAGTGTGGTGCGGACGGTCAAGGCCGTGACCACCATCGCCGTCGTTGTCGTGCCCGTCGCGGCTACTGTCGGGGCCATGGTCGGCTATGGCGCATACACCCTTGTGAAGAAATTGAAACAAAGGCCGTGAGCCCTTCCGTGCGCAGGAACCAGCAGGGCTCCGGCGTCGCTTTCGAGTTCCTTACCGGCTTTTACATCGATACTGGAGGTCAATCATGTTTGCGATAGCGGTAAACGGCAGCCCCCGTACAGGGGGGAATACGGAGATACTCCTGAAGGAGGTGTTGCGCGTCCTCAGGAAGGCCCGGTGGAGAACGGAATTTGCACAGGTCGGAGGCACGGACATCCGGGGCTGCAGCGCCTGCGGCATGTGCCTTGTGAAAAAGGACCGGCAATGCGCAATCAAGAAGGACGTCTTCAATGAGGTTTTCGCGAAGATGTTGAAAGCGGACGCGATTATCCTCGGCTCACCCGTTTATTTCGGGGGTGTTTGTTCGGACATGAAAGCGCTCGTGGAGCGCTCCGGATACGTGGCGCGCGCCAACGGGAACGCCTTCCAGGGAAAGATCGGGGCCGCCGTTGTGGCCCTGCGCCGGGGCGGCGCCATACACGCCTTCGATACGATCAACCACATGTACCAGATGTCGCGCATGATAATTCCCGGCTCGACCTACTGGAATATGGGTTTCGGCCGCGATAAAGGGGAGGTTTCCGCCGATGAGGAAGCTCTGGCAAACATGCGCCACCTGGGGGCGGCCATCGACTGGCTCGGAAAGGCGATAAAGCCCCATCTGGCCCGGTACCCCGAATAGCCTCACCGGGTTCGCGAATCCCGCCGCAGGCCGGAGAGGCCGAGAGCGACGGAAATGGAGAGATAAGGACTATGGAGAACAGGATCACGTTCAAATTCGTAGGAAAAAAGGTCATCATGTACTTCCGGGACAGGGCGTGCGAGACTCCGGAAGAGCTAATGTCAAGCGAATTGTTCCTCACCGTTTTGAAGCGGTTTGTCGAGGATCTGAAGGGAAGACGATCTTCCCTTCTCGAGATCTTCGGCAAAGAGATCGACGAGATAGGGGACAAGGATATCCTGGGACTGGGACAGGTACTTCGGAACCTTGTCAGGATGCGGCTCGGGATGGTGCCGAAGCTTATGGAGGGGTGGGACGACCTGGTCTCCAGACGCTCCTGTTTACAGACCTTCGTGGAGGGTCTGTACAATTACTGGAGGGAATTCGAGCGTTTCATCATCTGTGATTCCGCCGGGGACCGCCTGGACCAGCGTCCGTACCGGACGTTTGCTTCAACCATCGAGTCGTTGACCCATTTGGTGCGACAGGTCTACCGGGACATAGAGGAGAACATTACCGGTATGCATCCCAATGTCTACCGGCAGGTTCGGGCCGGGGCGGAAGTGGCGGTGATCGCGCTGCCAAAGGACACCGGATTGCCCGGGGGGAGCTATCGGAAACTGCGCGACGTTCCCATGATACGCCAGATCCTGCTGTATCCCCCGCTCCTTCTGAACCCTCCGATGAACAAGAGGACAGGCAAATTCGAGAGGATACCTCAGAACCCCCTGGAGCTGGTGGAGATCGCACCCGACGAGTGGCTCTGTTACCCTGCCAAGGTCGGTCCGCTTCTCGTTCTCGTGTATGTGCACGAGAAGTTCTATGAGCTTGGCCTGTCGCTGTGCAACCTCTTTGAGCTGGCCGATGACGAGTTCCTCGATCGCCCTGTTGACGCGGTCTACCTTTTCGGGGTACCTTCCGGCGCCCTCGCCGGCCTTGCGCCCATGCCGACCGTCTTCTGCGACGACGAAGAGAACGGCATCCTGGTAGCTGCCTGCCCGAACGAAGACCAGTTCGGGTACTTCGGATATCTCAAGAAGATGGTCCTGACGCTTCACAACGTCAAGGTTATGAAACTGGGGAAAATGCCCTACCATGGGGCGATGGTCAGGATCGTGACGAAAGGCGACCGTTCATTGACATTGCTGATCATCGGCGACACAGGGGCGGGGAAGTCGGAGACGCTTGAAGCGTTCAGGACCATGGGAGAAGACAGGATCGAGGAGATGACCATCATCGCCGATGACATGGGGTCGCTGGATATCGGTCAGGAAGGGGACATAATCGGCTACGGTACGGAGGTCGGGGCCTTTGTCAGGCTCGACGACCTTCAGCCGGGCTATGCTTTCGGTCAGCTCGACCGCTCGATCATCATGAACCCCAGTCAGGTGAACTCACGGATCGTGCTGCCGGTGACCACGTACGAGAACGTTATGGAAGGCTGTTCCGTCGACATGGTGCTCTATGCGAACAACTACGAGGAGACCGACGAGGAGCACCCGATCATCGAAAGACTGGATACCCCCGAAGGCGCGCTGCACGTGTTTCGTGAGGGGATGGCCATGAGCAAGGGTACCACCACATCGGTTGGCCTGGTGCACACATATTTCGTAAATATCTTCGGAGCGGTACAGTACAAAGCACTTCACGACGACATCGCGAGGAGGTTCTTCCAGGCCTTTTTCAGAAAAGGGATATTTGTGGGGCAGCTGCGGACGAGGCTGGGGATCCCGGGCTGGGAACGCAAAGGACCGGAACGGGCCGCAGAGGCGCTGCTGGAAATGATCACGGAGAAATGAGGTCCGGGATTCGGCGAATCAGACGCAGATCTTGTTGAGGACGGTCCCGGGCCGCATGAGCTCCGCCGTGTTGCGGGAAGCGATGATTCATCCCCCCCGACGCGTGGAAGACCGCCCCGTTCTTCTTCTGTGGTGCCTTTGTGCCGCCGGCCCCGCCGGTTCGGGTCCGGTTAATGAGAGGCCGGCGCGCGCCGGCCCGGGGGAACCCGTGCCGGGTTTCTTGTTCCCTTCCTTCCCTGTTCCCGCTTGTTCCGGCTTCGCCTGCGCCCTGTCGCGTCTTTGCGGGCGCGGCGGCCGCGCGAATTCAACGTCGCGTTTCGGTGCGGGTGTCGTGTAGTCAAAATTCTTGACGACGCGCCTCTCGATCCTGGCACCGAGCACGCGCTCGATGGCCCTGACCTGGGGTTCGTCTTCCTTACAGACAAAGGTGAACGCATCCCCGGTCTTCGCCGCACGGCCGGTGCGGCCGATTCGATGTGTGTACGCGTCCGTCGTGTCCGGCATATCGTAATTGATCACGTGGGATATGTTCGATACATCGATGCCCCGGGCCGCGATGTCCGTTGCCACGAGGATCTGGTAGGACCCGTCGCGGAATCCGTCGAGGGCCTCCTGACGTTTGTTCTGCGAGAGGTTTCCCTGCAGTGAGGCGGCCCTGTACCCGGCCTTCTGCAATTCCTGACCGATGCGTTTTGCACGGTACTTTGTGCGCGTAAAGATGAGGATCGATTCCGTATCGGTCTGCCGGAGAAGCTCCATGAGCATCCTGGTCTTGAGATGCTGCTCCACGGGAAAAAGCGCGTGGGATACCGTGTCGGCGGGATTCGTGTGGCCGATCTTCACCGTGACGGGATCGGAAAGCACCTCGTCGGTAAGCTTTCGGATGCTCGGGGGCATGGTTGCGGAGAACATGAGGGTCTGCCGTTTTACGGGCAATTGTCTGATGATCCGCCTGATGTCGGGGAGGAATCCCATGTCGAACATGCGGTCCGCCTCATCTATAACGAGGATCTCAAGGCCGTCGAGGTCGATCGTCTTCTGCTCGAGGTGATCGAGGAGCCGGCCCGGACAGGCCACGACAATATCCACGCCGGAACGGAGTTTGTTGATCTGCGGGTTAACGCCCACGCCGCCGTACACGGTGCAACTTTTCAAATGGGTGTTGCGCCCCAGTTCCCCGATGGACACATGTATCTGTTCCGCCAGCTCCCGCGTGGGCGCGATGATGAGCGAGCGCACCCTTCCCCGCGGACCGGGAATAAGGTGTTCGAGAATGGGCAGCACGAAGGCAGCCGTCTTGCCCGTCCCGGTCTGGGCAAGGCCCATGACGTCCCTGCCGGCAAGGACCGGCGGGATTGCCTGCACCTGAATGGGAGTGGGGACCCGATAGCCGAGCGCCTTTACGGTGGAGGCTATTTTCGGATGAAGATTGAATGAACTGAAACCCAAGAGCACCTTCTTTCAAACAAGATTAGAAACCAGCGGAACGAGACGGCCCGAACCGGCAGGAACCGTTCCGGGAAGTCATCGGGCTCGATGAAATTGTCTGTTGTGGGAACGTTACGGACAGAAAATCTTCACGCAGCCAGGGATCATTACTTCGCAACCCGGTTAACACTATAAGATATAGAGCGGCCCCTGTCAAATCAGTCTCCCTTCGGGCGCCTTTTCCATGAGAAGCAGCTTCCCGGCACGGGAGAGCTTTTTTATCTCCCTCTCCCTTTTCAGGGCATCGGATTTCGTCGGGCAGGGTTCCCTGTAGACGAGGCGGACCGGTCGGCGGCCGCGTGTGTATTTGGCCCCCGCTTTTCCCGCGGCATGTTCTTCAAGGCGCCTTTCAAGATTGTTTGTCCAGCCGCAATAGAAGGTTCCGTCGGAGCACTCCAGGATGTAGACGAATATCGCGGCCCTATCCGCCATGGCCGTCATTGTTCGGATGGGCCACCGAGGGCGGCCTTCAGCTCTTCCAGTTCGTCCCAGCGCCGATAGGCGGCGTCGAGATCCTTCTCCAGGGCGCCCCAGCGGTCGTTGACGGTCTTTATCCTTTCGAGGTCGCGGCCCGCATAGAACTCTGGTGAATTGAGGGTTTCCGTCAATCGCGCCTTTTCCTCTTCCAGGGCCTCTATCAATGGCGGCAGAGATTCAAGCTCCCGAGCCTCTTTGAAGGTCAGCCGTTTCTTCTCTTGCGGTGCCTTTGTTTTCCTCTGCCTTTGTTCTTTCGGCACCGTTTTGTCCACCGCCGGGGGCGGGTTTGCATGTCTCAACCAGTCGTCGTATCCGCCGACGTATTCCCTGAGGCCCCCGTCCTCTTCGAAGACGATCGTCGAGGTCACGACATTGTTGAGGAACGCCCTGTCGTGACTCACCATCAGGATGGTGCCGTTGTATTCGAGAAGCTTCTCCTCGAGGAGCTCCAGTGTTTCCGTGTCGAGGTCGTTCGTGGGTTCGTCGAGGACGAGAACGTTGGAGGGGACGATGAAAAGCTTCGCGAGAAGCAGGCGGTTGCGCTCGCCGCCGGAGAGGGAGCCAACGGGCGACATCGTCCTCTCGGGGGAGAACAGAAAGTCCTGGAGATATCCCACCACGTGGCGGGAGCCGCTCCCGGTGATGATCATGTCGTTGCCGCCGCCGATGTTCTCTCTGAGCGTCCTCGTCTCATCGAGCTGGGAGCGCAGCTGGTCGAAATAGGCAACGGCGACGTTCGTCCCCAGTCTGACCTTTCCCTCCTGAGGCGCGATGTGACCGAGGAGTATCTTGAGAAGCGTTGTCTTGCCGCACCCGTTGGGACCTATGATGCCCACCCGGTCGCCCCGGATGATGGAGGTGGAGAAGCCGCCGATTATCTTCCTGTCCCCCCATGCGAAGGATACCCCCTTTGCATCCACAACCATCCGGCCGCTGCGCTCGGCCTCCTCTATGGAGAACCGGGACAGGCCCGTTTGTCCCTGCCGCGCCGCCCGTTCCTCGCGCATCCGAAGGAGCGCCCGGACCCTGCCTTCATCACGGGTCCGGCGGGCCTTGATGCCCTGCCTGATCCACACCTCTTCCCGGGCGAGCTTTTTGTCGAATTCGGACCACTGCTTTTCCTCGGCGTCAAGAATGGCCTGTCTGCGTTCGAGATAGGCGGGGTAATCGCAGGTGTACGATGTCAGGCGACCCCGGTCGATCTCTATGATCCTCGTCGCCAGGCGCCTCAAAAACGCCCGGTCGTGGGTCACGAAGATGAGGGTCTTCCCGTATCTCAGGAGGAATTCCTCAAGCCAGAGAATGGTGGCCACATCGAGGTGGTTCGTCGGTTCATCAAGCAGGAGAAGGTCCGGGTCCGCGACGAGGGCTTTTGCCAGGAACACGCGCCGCTTCATGCCCGCTGAAAGGTTCGTGAAGAACGCATTCTCATCGAGCGCGGTCTGCTCTATCACCGTCTTGATCCTCCGGTGGTAGTGCCAGGCGCCTGATGTTTCGATGAGGTGCTGCACCTGTTCAAGCTCCTTGAGGAGCCCGTCGTCCTGCCCGCGGGCGATGCGCATCGTGAGGTCGTGGTACTCGCTGAGGAGCCGGGCGTGCTCGAACCCGCCCGAGGCGACGACATCATAGACAGCCCCGGGGAGGTCGTCGGGAACATCCTGGGGAAGGAGCGCGGCGCGGACATCGCCGCCGTAGACGACTTCCCCCGAATCGGGACGGATCCCGCCGGCTATGAGCTTCATGAGGGTCGATTTACCCGACCCGTTGCGTCCCAGAAGACCTATCCTCTCACCCGATTCGATCTGGATCGTGGCGCGGTCGAGGAGCCGGGGCCCGCCGAAACTCAAAGAAACATCATGTAGGCGCAGAAGTCCCATGATACCCTCAAGGCCTTCAGTATATCACGGTGGAAAATGCAGGCGCACACTTCCTCACCTGTCCTTCAATCCGAAGAGGGCGTCGGTGATGATGACAAGGTTCCCAAGCGAGTTGTCAAGGTTTGCCGTCAGGGCCACCATGGTCTGCGATTCGGGGAAGTAGGCAAAATAGGTGTTGAACCCCGATATCCCGCCCGTCTTGGCGGGGATCACCGCCTTCCTGCCCCGCACCGAGTCGAGGCTGTAGCCGAAGGTCATGTTGATGGTCGGCCCGGGAAGGACGAACTCCGTCCCGTTGTTGAGGCGGGCGGGGGCGAACATCTCCCTCACGGACTTCTCCGTAAGAAGGGCCTTTGCCGTGAAGACCTTCGTGAGCCTGACGAGGTCCGACGCGGTGGACGTCATGCCGCCGCTGGCATGGGGCAGGACGAGACTCGCGAAGGGGGCGTTCATGAGCTTGCCGGCGAAGACATAGCCCGATGCCCGTTTCGGGATGATGGCGCTTGTGCTGCCGAACATCGTATGGGTCATTCCCAGGGGTTTCAAGATCCTGTCGTTGAGGAAATCGTTGTAGGAAACGCCCGTCACCTTTTCGATGACCACGCCCAGGATGATGCACCCTATATTGCTGTATGCGGCATTCTGGCCCGGTTCGAAATCGAGGGGCTCATCGGCCATGCGGGCGATGACCTCCCGCGGGCTCCAGTCCCTCATCTGGTTACTCTTGAAGGGCTCCGTCTCCGTCATCTCCCGTATGCCCGAGGCGTGCTGGAGGAGGTGCTTCAGGGTGATGTCGTGCCATTGCGGGTACTGGGGGAAGTACTTCGTGATCCTGTCCGTGACGCTCAGCTTTCCCTCCTGCTGAAGGATCAGTATCCCTATGGCGGTGAAGGTCTTGGTGACAGAGCCTATCTGGAAGACCGTGTCCTTTTCCACGGGGATGTTGTACTCCATGTTGGCAATGCCGTAGCTTCTCTCGATCGTCCTTCCGGGCATGGATATAGCGAGGGACAGTCCCGGTATATTCTTCTCCTTCATAATCTTCGCGACCACCTCGTCGATCTTCCCCGGGGTGAGCCCGGGGCCTGCCGCGGGGCAGACGGCGGCGAGAAGCAGAAAAAGGATGGCGGCGATCACCGCGAAGGGGATGGCGAATACCGGGTTTCTCTTCATGATCGTTTCTCCTTTTGGGATTCCCCTGTTTTCAGTGCGAAGAGCCGCTACTTGTTGTGCCTGTCGTAGAATTCCTTTTCAAAGGTCATGACGATCGTCATACCCATCTCGGTGAAGACATGGACGATGAAGACCCTGCCCGTGTCGTCGTCTTTCCCGAGAAGCCGGTAGGCGGCGTTCTTGTCCTCGATGAGGGCGAAGCCGTGTTTCTTCAGCCTCTCGGCGGTCTCGGCGGTCATCTCACCGGCGAACATGAAAGACTGGCCCGCGAGGCGGTCGCCGTCGTAGATACAGCCCGTCCCCATCATCGGCTCGATGCCCTCCATCTTGTACACCTCCGCCTTGAGGCCCGCGCCGACATCGAGCACATCGTCGGGAGGGCCAAGGAGGGCGATGACCTCCGATTTCGGCATGAGGACGCTGACCCTGTCAAGGGTGTCTATGTCCACGGCCGTCGCAGGCCCTGAAAGCGCGACGAACAGGGCCGCCGCGATCATAAGAATGCATGTTTTCTTCATGGATGTATCTCCTTTTATTTCGAGAACAGCGTGTCGAGGGCGTTTATGAGTCCCGCGGGATTGACGCCGACGCTGACGGATGTGCTCGACTTTTTCGTGACCACCGTCCCGTCAGGTTCGCTGTAGGTCCTCGATGACGACGAGGTCTCCCATTTCTTCTCGACGGGTTTCGCCTGGCTTGCCCCGACCGCGGCGCCCGCGATAATGCCGGCCTGAATAAGGTCCTTCGTCGCCATGTCGGTGCTCGTCGGCGCAGGTGCGACAGCGACGGGGGCCGGCGACGGGTATGCCCTCGCTCCCGCGGACACGGCGCTGGCCGCCTGACCCTGCAGGGGAATGAGGGTTACAGCCACCGAAGGCGGCACGAGGACGTAGGCCTCACCCGTTGCCTCCTGGTTGGAGACGGAGTTGAACCCGCTGTTCATCCCCATCCCGGCGTTCTTGAAGAAGAGCCCCGAGTTGACCCCGGACTGGACGGCCTTCATGAGCACCTTGTTCGACTGGTACTGCCTGTTGATGACAATGTCCACCTGCTGATAATTCTCCTTGACGAGGGTCAGGATGTGGTCCTTGTTTCTCTCGAGAGAAACGGTGCCGGGGGTCTGTCCCGCCGGTTTCCCGTCGGCCAGTATCCGGGCCCCCATGGGGTTCGTGGAAACCGGGATATCCTGCTTGAGGACAACGGTTTCGCAGCCGCCCCCCAGGAGGACGACGAGACAAGAGACGATAAGAACATATCTTCCTGAAAGCATTTGCACCTCCGCGAATGACAATGAATTTACACGAAAGGGGAGAAATGTCAACACTTCCCTGGGTTCCGTGGGAACACAGTCCGCGCTCCCCTGCTTTCGTCAAAGGAACCGGGGCCCGTCCCGCTTGCCGGCGGCGTGGTCCCCTGTATTGGCCGCTTCTGTTCCAATCCTGCCGGCATCATGGTACTATAACCCTACCGGTCAGGGCCAGGCGCCGCAGGGAGACACCGGCCGGAATAATCGGGGAGGAAGAGAATGAAAAGACCTCTTGCCATCTGCGCAAGACTGCTACTGGTGCTTGTGGCGGCGGTCCTGCTCCAGGGACAATCGTTTGCCGCTGAAAAGCTGACACGCATCGCCGAGAACGTATACGCCTACGTGGATACAAAGGGAGCGTCGCCGAAGAACAGCTTCGGGGCCAACGCGGGGATCATCATAGGCAGGGACGGCATCGTCGTGGTGGACACCCTCATAAGCGCCAGGGAGGCGAAGCGTTTCATACGGGACATCCGGGCCGTGTCGAAAAAGCCCATCAGATACGTCATCAATACTCATTATCACCTGGACCATGCCTTCGGCAATTCGGAATTCGTCAAGCTCGGGGCCGTGGTCGTCGCCCAGGAGAACGACAGAAAGGAGATGGAAAAGACAGCCGCCGAAACGCTCAAGAATATCAAAGGATACGGCCTCACGTCCCAGGATATGAAAGGCACTTCGCCGGCCTGGCCCACGGTGACCTATTCGGACAGGATGACCATCGACATCGGCGGCGAGCGTATAGAGCTCATCCACGCCCGCCACTCCCACACCGGCGGGGACACCCTGGTCTACCTCCGCGACAGGAAGGTCCTTTTTGCCGGCGACATTCTCTTTACCGATTACCACCCTTTCATCGCCGAGGGAAACGTGGAGGAATGGGTGAGGCAGCTCGACGAGATCGCGTCGATGGACGTGGAGAAGATCATTCCAGGCCATGGCCCGGTGTCGGGTAAGAAAGACGTCCAGGCCATGAGAGAATACATCATCGCCTTCGACGGGATGGCGAAGGAACTCGCGGCGAATTACGGCGATGCCGAGAAGATCGCCGCGGAGCTGAAGAAGAGCCTGCCCGAGCGCCGTGAGAGCGACTTTCTCATCGGGGCGAACGTGGAGATGAAGTATTTGAAGAAATAGCTTGAGTCGCTTTAATAGCTTGAATCGCTTGAGGGGCGCAGGCAAACATTCAAGGCGTTCCAGGAGGAGATGAGTCATTCTTTGTCCGCGTTGTCGTACGACGTATGGTGAGGGAGTAACGGTCTGCCGGATCTGCGATCTCGCGCTTATCGACGATGCAGTATCCTCAGGTGACGAGGGCGATTTCTATTTTCGCGACGATGATGGCCTGGATCCGTCGTTCCCTCAGAACCACGCCTTCCTTGTTGAGGTTGCCGGGGTGGAAGAGTTCGCGGCTGTCCGGTCGGTTCTCCTCGATGCGGGGATCCCCTTCATCGTGAAAGGGGCAGCGGGTGTGCCCGATGATGCCGGGGCTTTCGACACTCTCGCGGTGCATACCCCTGCCAGGATAGCGGTGCCGGGGGAATACCTGGGACAGGCAAGGGATGTCCTTTATGTGCGGCTATACCAGCCGGTGTCGGAGCTCAGGGTGCGTGCCCTGGAAACGAGGCTTTTCTCGGACATCATATGGTCGGCGGTGTGGTTTGCGGCGGGATTCGGCATTGCCTTCCTCGTCGTTCCCGGTGATTGGGACGAGGGGTTGAAGTTCCTGGTGTATGCCGTCGCCGGCCTTGTCGCCGTGCCCGTTGGTAACGCGATACCAAGACCGGGGAGAAGCGCGGGAGACAAGCATCCATGGCCGAATGAGTGACAGGGTGGCTCACAGCGAGGTCTGCCGGATGATAACGGGGACCAGGGAGGGCAACGATGCCGTACGTAAACATCAAGGTGACAAGGGAAGGGGTTACCGCCGGGCAGAAAGAAGAACTGATCCGGGGTGTTACACAGCTCCTGTTCGATGTCCTGGGAAAGAAGCCGCAAACGACCTACGTTGTCATCGATGAAGTGGAGACGGACAACTGGGGAGTGGGTGGCGAGACGGTCTCGCAGAGAAGAAAGCGAGGGATGTGATCACCGTAACTCCTTCAATCGGAACACGAGTGTGCTCGCGAACATGGTGAGCACGCCGAGGATGGCGATGCCCAGCCTGAAGCTGTAGATGTCTCCCGAAACCCCGAGGAGCCAGGGCATGATGCCGCCCCCGATGAAGAAGGCGGAGGAGAGGATGATCCCCGTGGCCAGGCCTCGCATCTCCCTGCTGAAGGTTCTCGCGATGGCCACGAGCCCCACCGGAAAGAAACCCGTCACGAAGAAGGCCTGGAAGAAAAGCACGATCCCCGTGTGCCGTACGGGAGACAGACCGAGAAGAACGGTGAAAACGCCGGTGATGATCACCATGAAGAACATGATCCTTCCCAGATTGAACCTGTCCACAATGAAACCGCAGGCTACCGCCACACCGATCGACACCAGCCGCGATACGCTCAGGATGGTATTCGCATAGTCTATGCTCAATCCCAGTTCCTTTGTCAGGTAAAGGGGAGTTATCGCATAGATGCCGAGATTCGCCCCGGCTCCGAAGATCCAGATCACCGTCATGAACCACAGGGACCGTATCCTGACGATGTCCCGGAATATCGCCCGTGCCGGATTGTGGATCCTGACCTCGGTGCCGACAATATAGAAGACCACCAGGCATGCCACGAAGACGCACCCGTAGACGACGAATATCCCCCGCCAGGGAAAGAACTGAAGGAGGAGGATGGCGACAAGAGGGGTGGCAAAGATGGCCGACGAAGCCCCCGCATCATGGATGGCGATCGCTTTGCCCCAGTTCTTCTCGGCGTAGTATTCGGTGATAAGCGGAATGACCGACGGTATGTACATCCCATGGGCAAATCCGAGGAAAAAGGCAAAGAAATAGAGGAGATAGAAGTTGTGAACGGCGGGTATGAAAAAGGCCAGCAGGCCGAGGAGCCCGAGAGAGAAGGCGATGGTTCTCTTGTACCCCACCTTGCCGGAGAAAAGTCCGGAAAGAATGACGGAAAGCCCGTATCCCGCCGACAGGAATGTGAAAATGGCGCTCGCCTTCGCATGGTTGACCGCGAACTCGTCCTCGACGATGGGAAGGATCGGCGAGAACACGATGCGAACCGAAAAGCTGATGAACCAGAGAAAAAAGAGAAAAAAGAGAAAGAGAAGCGCCCTCCCCCGAAACTCCTCGAATCGTGCCATTAGTCTACTGTACCCCAACGCGCAATGATTGGCCAGAAGTTTTGACAAAGAACCTCTCCGATGCTGACCGCGGCTCCCCGGTCAGGGAGCGGTTTACCCGCAAGGCTTGAGCCACATAACGCCATAGGGCTCCACGGTGAGGGGCAGCGTGCCTGCCGTGGCTGTCCATTGGCGGAAGGAAAGGACATCTCTCCAGATCGTCGCGTCGATCCCCAGGTCATTGAGAAGGATGGTGATATTAACGGGGTGGCTCGTGATACCCACCAGGGCAAGGATATGCTCGTTGCCGTCCGGTGAGCCTCGAAGACAGGCGAATACCGTTGGTGAGAGCATGAGCACGCGCTGGCTGCCCCGTGGATGGAAGGCCTTTTCGTTGCGGCGGGCGCGGATAAGCGCGATTCCGCGGGTGCGCAGGAGGGAGATCCGGGATGCGGGGTCCCCGAGTGCCGCTTCCACATCCTTCGTGTCTATGATACCGCGGTTGACGTCGCGTTTTACCCCTGAAGTCTCGACGGCGTGATAATCGTTCGATGAGCCGAGCGCTCCATGGATGTAGATACCGGGAACTCCAGGGATCACGAGCGCTATGCTTCGCGATGCCAGGTACCTGTTCACCTTGATATCGAGGCTTTCCCCGTCATCGTCGCTATTGAGCGCGCTCCACCATGTCGTGTTGATCTCATAGGGCTCCTCCGTTCCATCGGGGGACATCTTGTAAGAGATGAGCGCGCCCATTCGCCGGGCGTTCTCCACGAGACTCCGGAGGTCTTCCCCGGGAAGAACGCCTTTCACCCCCATGAGGCCGATACCATCATGGGTGTCGAGAATGTTGAGGAACGTCGTCTGATCAGAGGGGGTCGTGAGGCTCCGGGCCCATCGGGAGAGGGCACTCGCGTCTTTCCGGTAGAACGCGTGCAGAACGAGGGGCGGCAGGGCGAAATTATAGACCATGTGGGCCTCATCGGATCCGTCGCCAAAATAAGACACGTTGTCGCGGTGGGGGACGTTGGTTTCCGTGACCAGGGCAACTCCGGAAGCGGCGCAATCGACCACGTCGCGCAGGAGCTTGACGATTTCGTGGGTCTGCTTCAGGTGGATCGACTCCGTGCCCGGCTCGGCCCAGACGTACGTGACGGCGTCGAGGCGCAGGACGTCCGCTCCGTGCCGCACGTAGAAGAGAATACTGTTGACGACCTGGAGGAGGACCGCCGGATTCCTGTAGTTGAGGTCGATCTGGTCTTCGGAGAATGTGGTCCACACATACTTCGGACCGTCTATCGTCTCGAACCGGGTCAGTATGTCGGAAGTGCGGGGGCGGAAGATCTTGCGGCGCTGATCCTCCGTAAGCTCATCGGGGGAATCGTAATAGATGAAGAAATCCCTGTAGTAGGGGGTTCCGTTGAGGAATTCCTGGAACATCATGCTCCGGGAAGAACAGTGGTTTATGACGGCATCGAACATGAGGTCGTACCGCCGTTTCTTTCCCCGGATATCCTCCCAGGAGCCGAGCTTTGCGTCGACACGACGGTAATCTATGACGGCAAAACCCCTGTCGGAGGAGTAGGGAAAGAAGGGCAGGATGTGGAGGGTGTTGACCATGCCGGCGTAATAGGTGTTCACAAAGTGGTGCAGGGACGCCAGCGGTGTCGGGCCGGCCCCCGTCACGCTGTCCCCGTAAGTGACAAGGACCATATGCTTCTCGGAAAACCTCTCCCGAGGGTTGTAGGTCCTTTCCTTTGCGATCATTTCCGGAGGTTTATGGGCGTAATGGACCTTCAAGACCCGTTCGAACTCCGGCATCCATGCCAGGGCCGTTGCTTCCCCGTAGAGGACCTTCAGCCTTCCGAGAATACGCTCACGTATCTGTGGGGACAGATCGAGAGGCGGGCGGGTATAATCAGGGTATTCATCGTAGAATGTTCGTATCCTGTCCACGGGACCTCCTTATGGCGATCTTCCGAACCCAGACAGGGTCCCGGCTCCCGTGCTGCCGACGGGGGATTCGGGGGGCAATGCCTTCGCAGGAACCGGGTCCCTGACTCACGCCACCCTCATTGTACACTTCTTTACCGATGCAGTGAAACCCGTTTGTCCGGCAATGACCGGCCTGTGGGCAAAGACAGTGCGTTACGCCCGGCACTCTGTCCTGCAGGGTATATCAGATCCCGTGAGGTCCGTCCGTTATCAGGGATACATTCTCGCGAGAGAGCATCCCTTTCCTTGACGGATGCGGGGTTCGGGTATAGGCTTGTCTGTAATGGATCTCAAGAGGCTCCTTGAAACGCACCGGGAAGAGATCATGGGGGAATGGGTCAGGCGGATTCTGACCGAGGTAAGCGAGCGCTATTCCCGCCGCCCCGTGGAAGAGGTCCGGAGCACGGTATCCGAGGCGACGGAGGCGTACTTCGCGGCCCTCACGGAAGACGACTTCTCGAAGATGGACAGGTTCATCGCAAAGATCACCGCCATGCGCCTCGACGTCGGCTTTGCCCTCTCGGAGGTCCAGGGTGCCTTCGAACTCTACAGGGCGGTCCTCGTACCCATCCTCCTCGCGGAGCTTGACGCATCCCTCCTGCGCGACACGCTCGACAGGTTGAACCGATGTCTTTCCCACACCATCAGGAGATTCAGCGACCATTTCCAGGCACAGCACGAGCAATCGATACGGGAGCATGCCGAGGGCCTAAAGCGGGTGGTCGAGGAAAGGACAAGAGAACTGGCGGAATCGGAAGCAAAGTACCGCATGCTCGTGGAGGAGATCAACGACGGATACTTTGTGGTCAGGAGAGGGAGGCTCCTCTTTGCCAACAGGGCGTTTTGCGACATGCACGGGTATTCCGCCCTGGAGGTGATCGGCCGGGCCTACATGGATTTCGTGGCTCCCGAGTCACGGCGCCAGTTGGCAAGGCTCTCCGAAGAACGGTCTTCCAGGAACCCCGTCCCGGACCAGTATGTGTACCTGAGGCTCCACAAGGACGGCAGGAAGCTCTATTCGGAGAACAAGGTGAAGGTCATCACCTACGACGGGGCGACGGCGACAGCCGGGATATGCCGGGATGTCACGGAGAGGGTGGAGCTGGAGAAGCAAACGCTCAGGCTCGTGGAGCTCGAGAGCGAGAGAAAGACGATCGCCCTGTCGACTCTGCGCCAGCTCATGGCGACATTGTCGCACTACCTCCTCAATGCCAATGCCATAATCGGCGGCATGGCGAGGCGTTGTTCCCGGGCGGCGTCCGATGAGGAGAAACGTGTTTCCCTTGAGGCGATACGGGAACAGACGGGCAGGACGGAGGGGGTTATAGCGGCCCTCAAGAGGATGGCGGAGATCAGGACCACGGAGTATACTCCCGAGAGCCACACTCTCATGATCGACCTTACCAGGGAGATCGAGGAGACCCTGGCAAAGACGGAGGAAGAGCCGTCGCAATAAAGATACCCCTCCCGCGCCAGACGAGGTCGACGGGCAGGCAAACCCTTCCTTCATGCCGGAGATGACGGCTGGGGTTCAGCCCCGGGAGCCGTTGCCTGCCAGGGGATGAGAGTCCGACCGGGCGGTACGGTCAATTCTCGCAGATGTATCCGTAACTGGCCCAACAGATGTCATAATCGCACGAGGGTCCTTCCGCGTAGCTGACCAGTTGAGCGCTGTAGCCGGAGGGGCAGCCGCATACGCCTGTATGAGTGTTTGGCGTCTGGCAGTAGAAGCTCCTGGCCCTGTATATCTGCAGATAGGAACCGCCGCCGCCACGCGCCGGCGAGGCCTGGCCGCTGTAACTCGATATATTCCCGTTCAGGCCCGTGGAGTCACTCGAAAGAGACTCCACGGCACCGAAGCCAAAGAACGACGCTGCAATGGCCAGGCAAACGAGGATAAGCCCCGGCCTCCGCCTGTCCCCCCGACGAATCCCGATCCCCCCTTTCTTCATATGCTCCTCCTTATGCGTGTAGATGTGATTGCGGCATCTCCGAGCATATTACTTTCAAGAGAAGAAAAATGACCCCTTTTTTCCTGCCTGACGCACCGTGGGGCTGACCAGTCGGACGAGGGCTCACGTTTCCGGTAAGGATCTCAGGCGAGAATTCGGGGTCTGACCCCATTTGTACTGTGACCGGAAAGGGTTTCCGGGAGAGGAATGGTTCCGGCAAAAGAAAAGGGCCTCACGAGGAGACCCTTTCCGTCCATGGCGTATCAGCGGGGTTTTCTAGAAGAAATACCAGGCGCCGAACCTGTACACGTCGGCAACGCCCGTTCGGTCCGCATTGCCGGTACCGACGCTGGTACCAGGGGTGCCGTACCCGTTGTAGCCCGAGAAGTTCCGGATCCACTGGATACCGAACCTGATGGCCTGATTGGCATCCCACAGGAGGTTCGCCGCGTAGGTCTGGGACATGTTGATCCTGTCGCGGGTCGCTGCGCTGAAGCTGCGTCCGTACCCGCTGTAGTTGTACTTCAGGTAGCCGTACATGCCGTTCAAGGACAGGCTGTCGGTGATCCACCAGGACGCCTGCGTGAAAAGGCCGAAGGCCGTCGGGGCCGTCATATCGCCGGTTGGCCTCTGATAGCTTCCCTCGCTTAAGCCTGCCGTACCGAGCCAGTTGTTGCCGGCAATGTTCTGGCCGATGAAGAAATTGCCGTTGAGCAGGACGGACATTGCCCTGTTGCCCTTTCTCTCGGGCACGATTGGTATTGAATACCTGAAGGCGGCCACCCAGGAATTGATCGTATCGTCCCTGTAGTCATTGTTGCCGGCGGTGAGATACGTGGCGCTTGTGCTGTTATCCTTGCCATAGTATCCACCCAATGCAAACTTGAGGTTGTTGGAACCGATCTTGCCGCACCGGTCGGTCCGGTAGGCGATCTCGCCTTGAAACCCGGGCCAGCTGCTTCTCGCAAAGCCGTCGTTCGAGCCGCGGACGCCGTTGGCGTAGTAGTTGTTGGCACCCGACCATTCCGTCGCGGAGACAAGGCCCACCATCACGTTGAATTCCTTCGTGAAGAAGTACCTGAGGGTGGCCTGGGGTATCCTGATGCCCCTGAGATACTCCGTCATGTCGCCGACGCCCATCCACGCTCCATAGTAGGGCATGCCGAACTGCTGCCAGCCCTGGCCGAACATGAGCTCGGCGGACGGCCAGTTCAACTTCATGAAGGCGTGCCTCAGGTTGAAGCCGCCGTACTGGTTACCCGTCGTCACACCGCGGAAGTCGCCTTCGATAAAGGCGCTCGTCTTTGCGCCCCACAGGTCGGGACCCTTGACGAGGAAGTTGAAGCGGGTCTCGCCGCCGGTCATGAAGGTATTGCCGTACTCATCGGCAAGGACCTTGCGGCTCGACGTGCTGCTCCTCGCCGCCGTACTGGCATCGGCATTGCCGTTCTGGGACGTGAAGCCGAGATCGAACTTCACGAAACCGCCGAATGTGACATCGTATCTGCTCGAGACGCTGCCAGCGCTGGCGAGTGCCGGAAAGAAAAGAGAGATCGCGAACAATACCAGCAAACACTTCTTCATATCATCCTCCTTCGAATGTCTTATGATCCTGCAATCTTTACTCAAACTCCGCCAAGCGCCCGGGCATGGACCCCGGGCCTTAAACGCGGGCACCCGGTTATCGTTATATACTTATGTATATTACTGTGGTTATATATCATGAGATATAACGAAGAATCAACAGTATAGTGCGGAGAATCGCATATTTTCCGGATCATTCCCCGGCCGGGCGCCGGGCGACCGGTGTTCTTCGTGCAGGGCGCCCCGAAGGCCCTCTTAGGGGATGCGTCTCGATATTTCACTTGTCAGCGAGTCGCGGTAATGCTAATCAGTACCTTAGAAATCCTTGCGGATCGAGCTTGTGCGTCGTTAGGAGTTTATCGTGGTTCACGGAGTCGAAGCGTTCTTTGCCCTGTTCGAGAATCTGGCGATCTTCATCGCCCTCGTTGCCGTATATGGTTACCTGCTTGTCCGGCTTAAGGAAGCGAAGTGGTACACGCGCCAGATCGTGCTGGGGCTGGCCTTCGGGGTCTTCGCCGTAGGCTGCATGTATGCCAGGATCCCTGTCTTTGAGGGTGTCAGGGTTGACCAGAGGAACGCGGTCGTGGTCGTGAGCGGGGTCTTTGGCGGGCCCGTCTCGGGCTTCATCAGCGCTGCCATGGCGGGGGCCTTCCGCGTCTACCTGGGAGGGGACGGTGTTGTAGGGGGCCTCGTCGGGGTAACCCTGGCTGCGATAGCCGGCGCCGGGCTCAACAGTTTCTCCGGTCGCTTCAGATCCCTGCCCGGGGCCGCCGCCAGCGCCCTTGTGGCGGTGATCATCGTCCTGCCGGGTTTTCTCTTCATAAAGGGCCGTGATCTGTCCACCGGTTGGGAGCTACTCAAAACCATGTGGCTTCCCTACGGGTCGGCGATCTTTCTCGGGATCCTTATCGTGGGCCTGCTGCTGCGCCGGGAGGAGAAACGATACGAAACGGAGGTGTTGTTCCGGGAGAGCGAGGAAAAATACCGGGAGCTGGTCGAAGGAACGAAAGACCTTATCACCCGGACCGACGAAAAGGGAAGCATTACCTTTGCAAACCACGTTGCCGAGGAATTGCTGGGCCTTGCGCCCGGGGACTGCGTCGGGGTGCCGGTCATCGACTTTGTCCACCCCAACGATCGTGCCGCGGTGCGGGAATGGTTCGATCGATGCGTGGCCGGCAAGGCGGCCCAGGGACAGATGGAAGTAAGGCTGGTCAATTGCGCGACGGGGAGGTCGTACAGGGTTCTGTGGTCGTCGGCCTTTCATTACGACGGCCGGGGCAATCTCCAGCGCGTCGGCAGCATCGCAAGCGACGTGACCAAGCTCCGGCAGATGGAAGAGAATTACCGGAATCTCTTTGAAAAGATGCCTGACGGTTACGTGGTCCATGAAGTCGTCGAGGGCTCCCCGGTCAGGCAGGCGGACTACCGTTTTGTCAGCATCAACCCGGCGATGGAGAGGATAACGGGCCTGAAGGCGGGGGACATTCTCGGCAGGACGGTCACAGAGGTCTTGCCGGAGGATAGAAAGTACTGGCAGGCGCTTTACGGCGAGACGGCCTCCTCCCGGGAGCCTGCCTCTTTCGAAAACTACCTGCCCGACCTTGAGAGATATTTCTCGGTGACCGTTTACAGTCCGGCGGAGAGACAGCTTGCCTGTATATTCCAGGACATCACGGAACGCAAGCGGGCCGAGGGTGAACTGCAGCGCATGAATGCCTTTCTCGACCTCATCGTCGAGAATATTCCCCACATGATCTTGATCAAGGATGCAAGAGATCTGCGATACGTCCGGTTCAACCGGGCGGGAGAAGACCTCCTGGGCATCTCCCGGCAGGACATCCTGGGAAAGAACGACTATGACTTCTTCCCGGAAGAGCAGGCGGACTTCTTTGCGCGGAAAGACAGGGAGGTCTTGAGCGGGAAGAGCCGGGTGGACATTCCCGAAGAATCGATCCGGACGCGCGACAAGTGCGAACGCGTCCTGCACACGAAGAAAGTGCCGATCCTGAATGCCAGGGGGGAGCCGGAGTATCTGCTGGGCATCTCCGAGGATATCACGGAACGGAAGAGGCTCGAAGCGCAACTCATGCAGGCTCAGAAGATGGAAGCCATCGGTACTCTCGCCGGAGGCATAGCCCATGACTTCAACAACCTTCTCATGGGCATCCAGGGAAACGCCCTTATCGCAATGCTCGATCTCGATCCGGGCCATCCCCACTACGCAAGGCTCAAGGGTATCGAGGAGCAAGTCCGGAGTGCAGCTGACCTCACGAGCCAGCTCCTGGGTTTCGCCAGCGGCGGAAGGTATGAAACGCGGCCGGTGAACATGAACGACATCATCGGGAAGACGATCCTCATGTTCGCCAGAACGAAGAAAGAGCTCTCCATACACGAGGAATACGCTCAGGACCTCCGGGCCGTCGAAGCGGACCGGGGGCAGATCGAACAGGTCCTTCTCAACCTCCTTGTCAACGCGTGGCATGCGATGCCGTCGGGAGGGGATATCCGTCTCAGGACGAGGAATGTTGTCTTCGACGAGGATCGGGCACGGCTCCATGACGTACCCCCGGGAGAGTATGTGGAGGTCTCTGTCTCCGACACGGGTACCGGTATGAGCGAGGATACGAGGAAAAGAATATTCGACCCTTTCTTCACGACCAAGGGCATGGGAAGGGGGACGGGCCTGGGGCTTGCCATGGTCTACGGGATCGTCAGGGGGCACAGGGGCCACATCACCGTGTCAAGCGAGCCTGACAGGGGTTCCACCTTCACGATGCTTTTCCCGGCCTCGGAGAAGGAAGCGATTCGGGAAGGAGAAGATGTCCCGGAAGTCATGGAAGGCTCCGAAACGATCCTGCTTGTGGATGATGAACCGAACGTCCTCTCGGTGAGCCGCGAGATCCTTGAAGCTTTGGGGTACACGGTGTATTCGGCGAGAGATGGGTACGAAGCGGTCGCTCTCTACAGAGAGAGGAAGGATGCCGTGTACCTCATTATTCTCGACATGATCATGCCCGGATTATCGGGCAGCCAGACTTTTGACCGGCTGAGGGAGATCAATCCTCAGGCGAAGATACTCCTGAGCAGCGGCTACAGTCTTGACGGCCAGGCACAACAGATCATGGACAGGGGGTGCCGGGGATTTGTGCAGAAACCCTTCAATATAAGCCATATATCCCGAAAGATACGGGAGGTGCTGGACCGTTAGTTGCGTCGGGTCCGGTCCGATCCCGTCAGACGGGGAAGGCCGAATCTCCTCTACAGGCCCTGTCCTGCACCAGCATCTTCGCGCGCGCCATCCGTTTCTTCGTCGCGCGGAGCTTCGTGACCGACATAGACGATCTGGTTGCAGCACACCGCGATGTATCTGCTCCCGAAAGGGATAACCTTCACTTCTTTTCCGCAATGAGGACATTTCTTCGTGGCCACGTGCTCTCCCTCGTGATGTCGTTTATGAGCCTGATGCCCCGCAGAACCACAAGCAATCTACCACGGATCAGGGGAGGATGCGCTGCCGTTTTAATGACCAGAAAATATGGGTACCATTACCATATAGGGCGGGGTTACCCCCCCGCCGGGGTCCGATTTGAAAAGACCCTCCCATCTGGTGTACATTGTTTGCAAGTCCGGCCCCTTGATGGAGGGGCCTTCGCCCGAAGGTGATCCCGATAGCCGATCTCGAGAGGATTTACAGGAGAGAAGGACCGGCGGTTATCCGCCGTGTCGGAGGGGACCCCGTTTCCTTTGTCCACCGGTGGCGTCTTGACGCCGACAGGGAGATCGCCGGTCTCATCGCGGCACAGTTCGCCTACGGGAGGATCGAGGTCTTCATGGGTTTCCTCGAGAGGCTTTTCGCGCTCATGGACGAAGGGCCCGACCGCTTTGTTCGGCGCGGTGCATGGGGGGGACTGAAGGGTCTCTACTACCGTTTCCAGAAGGAGGATGACCTGGTCCTCTTCTTCGAGGTGCTTCGCCGGATCGTTGCCGACCACGGATCCCTCGGTGCCATGTTCCGTGCCTTTTATGAGGGCGACACCCGGCGCGCCGTCTGGCGCATCCGTGATGTCTACCTTCCCGGTGACGACAGGCTTACCTTCTTCTTCCCCAGGCCGTCGTCGACAGGGGCGCAGAAGCGCTGGAACATGTTCCTCCGGTGGATGGTGAGAAAGGACGATATCGATATCGGTATCTGGGATTTCATCGATCCGGCTGACCTCACCATACCCCTTGATACACACATCTACAAGGTCGGGAAATGCCTCGGCTGGACGAGACAGAAGACGCCTTCGTATCGGGCCGCCCGGGAGGTGACGGAGGCGCTGAAGGGCTATTGTCCCTCGGACCCATTGAAATACGACTTCTTCCTCTGCCACGGCGTGGGCATCGGTGCGGGATGCACGGGGAAGAGAAACGACAGCTGCAGAAAGAGGTGTGCCGTTCATGAGATTTAGGATCGTAAGCCTGGGATGTCCAAAGAATCTTGTTGAATCGGAATACATCGTGAGCAGGCTCCGCTCGGCGGGGCACACGATCAGTGACGACGGCGAAACAATTGTCATAAACACCTGTGCATTCATTGCCGAGGCGGCGCGCGAGTCCATCGAGACCGTCCTCGAGGCTGCCCGGGAACCGGGCCGAAGGGTTGTCGTCACGGGGTGTCTCGTCGAACGCTATCGTGAGGAGCTTGCCGAGCTTCTTCCCGAGGTGGATGCCTTCGTGGGCAGGTCCCGGTACGGTGAGATAGAGCGCGTCATCGGGAAAAGCGGCCTGTACGTCGGGGAAGGCGGTTTTTCGGAGACCTTTCCCCGGCAGGTGCTCACGAAGCCGCCCACCGCCTATCTCAAGATACAGGAAGGATGTGACAACCGATGTCACTACTGCACGATACCGGTCATCCGCGGGGGTTTGGCGTCGAGGGACGAAAAGGATGTCATCGGGGAGTTCCGCTGGCTTGTCGACCAGGGCTACCGCGAGATCAACGTCATCGGCCAGGACATCACCTCCTATGGAAAAGATGCCGGCCGGGAACAGGGACTGACCGGTCTTGTCAGCTCGCTCCTGAAGGAAAGGGGCGACTGGCACGTGAGGCTCCTCTACATGCATCCGAAAGGGATCACCGGGGAACTCATCGATCTCATGGGAAGCGACGCGCGGGTAATTCCCTACCTCGATGTCCCCATACAGCATTCCGAGGACCGTATCCTTTCCCTCATGGGCAGGGGACATACGAAATCCTATCTCGAAGGCATGCTTGACATGATGAGGCGCCGTCTGCCGGGAGCGGTGCTCCGGACATCTATCATCGTCGGGTTCCCGACGGAGACGGAAGAGGAGTTCGGCGCCCTCCTCTCCTTCGTGTGCCGCCATCAGTTCGACATGCTGGGCGCCTTCATGTATTCCCGCGAAGAGGGCACCGTGGCGTACAGGATGAAGGGACAGATACGCAAAGGGGTGAAGCGCGACCGATACCTCAGCCTCATGGAGACGCAGAAGGAGATATCCCGCGCCCGCCTCGCGGACCTTTTGGGGAAGACCGTGAAGGTCATCGTCGAGGACGCCGGCGCGAGCCCGAAGGTGGGCCGGATGCTCACCCAGGCACCCGACATCGACGGGATCGCCTTCGTGAACGGCGCCTGCGCCGAAGGAGAGATACGCGAGGGAAAGGTCGTGAAAACACTTGATTATGACGTCGTTGTGGAAGTATAGAAATATATCGCCAATTGACCGAGGATACGATGGAACCGACAAATGAGCTCTATGCCGTACGCAAGGAAAAGGAAAAAAGCCTGAAGGAACAGGGTATCGACACCTATCCCCAGGACAGGGGTCCCTACACGACGACGAAGGATGTGGAGGAAAGGTTCGGGACCTTGAGCGCCGAGGATCTGGAGAAGAGCGAGGAGCGCGTTGCCATCGCGGGACGCATCATGGCCTTCCGCGATTTCGGCAAGAGCGCCTTCATCCATGTGCAGGACAGGAAGGGGAAGATACAGGCGTACATCCGCAAGGACGTCCTGAAAAGCCCCGCTTACGATATGTTCAAGAAGTTCGACATCTGCGACATCGTCGGCCTTGAGGGCAAGGTCTTCAAGACAAAGACGGGGGAGCTGACGGTGCTCGCCGACAGCGTGAAGCTTCTTACCAAGTCCCTGCGTCCCCTGCCCGAGAAATGGCACGGGCTCAAGGACGTCGAGGAGCGTTACCGCAAGCGCTACCTCGATCTCATCGTCAACGAGAAGGTGCGCGACGTCTTTACGACGCGTGCAAGGATCATCGACTACATCAGGCGCTATTTCATCGAGCGCGACTTCATAGAGGTGGAAACGCCCATGATGCAGGTCATCCCCGGAGGAGCCACGGCCAAGCCCTTCGTCACCCACCACAACGCCATGGGTATGGACCTCTTCCTCCGGATAGCTCCGGAACTCTACCTCAAGCGTCTTGTCGTGGGAGGCTTCGAGCGTGTTTTCGAGATCAACAGGAACTTCCGCAACGAGGGCATCTCCGTGCGCCACAACCCGGAGTTCACCATGCTCGAGTATTACCAGGCATATGCCACCTACGAAGACCTCATGGCGCTCACGGAGGACATGGTATCGTCCCTTGTGAAGGAGATCTTCGGCACCTATACCATTGTTTATAATGAGCAGCAGATAGACTTCACTCCACCCTGGCGGAAGATCACGATGGCCGATGCCATGGCGGAATACGGAAATTTCGACCTCTCAGCCCTTGACGACCCGGCGCGCCTTGCCGCGTACGCGAAGGAACTGGAGATCGAGGGGGCCGAAAAGGAGTCGAAGGGTAAGCTCATCACGGAGATCTTTGAGGAACTCTGCGAGAAGAAGCTCATCCAGCCCACCTTCATAACCCAATACCCCATAGAGGTCTCTCCCCTCGCGAAGAGAAACGCATCGAATCCCGATATCACGGAGCGCTTCGAGCTCTACATATCGGGCATGGAGATAGCGAACGGCTTCAACGAGCTCAACGACCCCGAGGACCAGCGCGAGCGCTTCGAGTTCCAGATAGCGCAGAAGGAAGAGGGCGCCACCCTCGATGACGACTACATCACGGCCCTCGAATACGGTCTTCCGCCGACTGCGGGCGAGGGGATCGGGATAGACAGGCTGACGATGCTGCTGACGGACAGCGCGTCGATACGGGAAGTTATTCTTTTTCCGCTCTTGCGACCGTAAAAAGGGTGTACGGGCATACGGGTCGGCGCTGATGCGCCTAACGGGCAGACGGGAAAAAAGGAAAAGGCTTTCTGCGGGTTCGAAGGGTTGTTCAATGTGCCCGCCCTTTTCCCTCATTGTTCAGTTCCTGTCGTCGTTCCGGTTTTGGGCCGGTGTCTGCGCGCAAGCGACATCCAGGAAATACGAGGGGTTGGAGGAATCTCTGGATTCCTGATCAGGTCCGAAACGACAGGAAAGCCATCGGCGCTTTCCATAACCGTTCCCGTGAGGAGGCCGTTGTGAATGTTGATAGGAGGAGGTTTATCAAGTATGGGGTTGTCGGGATGGGTGCTGCGGCCCTTCTTGGATCGGGGGTAGGTGTGTCGAGTGCTCGTCCGGTACCGGAGGGTGATGCGGGAGATGGAGGGTTTCTGAAGCCGTCCGGAAAAGAGGCCCATATCGCCGACCGTTCCCTCTCGTGGTGGATCGAGCGGTACAAACTTCCCCTGCACATCTATTCCGCCGATGTCATGGCACGGAATGTGCGGGCCTTCAGGCAGGTCTTCCGGGACCTCTATCCGAAAGGGGAGGTACGGTTTGCGGCGAAGGCGTGCGCCCATCCGGCGGTGTTCCGCATCGTCCTCAAGGAAGGGGCGGGGATCGATGTGGCCTCCTACTACGAGACCCGGTGCGCGCTGGAGGCGGGGGCCCCTCCGGCTAAGCTCGATCTCAACGGCAACTGCAAGGAAGACTTTCTCATCGCCCGTGCCATCGAGACGGACATGCTCATCGTGGCGGACAGCATCGAGGAATTCCTGATCGTCTCAGCGATGGCGAAGCAGATGGGGAAGAGCCCGCGGGTCGTCATGCGCCTCAGCGGGTTCGAGCTTGACCACGTCACGGCGGAGGCCGTCTTCACCGCGGGCAGGTGGACGAAGTTCGGGGCCTGCCTCGATGATATGCCTCAATTCCTCACGACCCTGGACAGCCACCCCCATATCCGTTTCCTCGGTTTTCACACCCATATCGGCTCCCAGATCGCCGAGCTTGGCCCGTACCTTGCGGTCCTGGGCAGGATGATCGAACTTGGCCACCTCCTCACGAAGACGGGCAGGAAGTGCGAGATCATCAACATCGGGGGCGGATTCCCTCTTTCCTACGTGACGAGGCAGGAGTGGGAGAGGTTCATGGAGAGGGTGAGGGACGGCTACCTCGCGTCGCTGAAAGGAGACATGAGCCGCGTCTTCATATGGAACAACCGTACGGGAGGTTTCGAGCGCCGGCCCGACGGCTCGATCGATGCCACGCGGTGGAATGACGACACGTTCTACACCCCCTATCCCAAGGAGAAGATGGTGGAGGCGATACTGAGGGGCAAGGTGCGGGTCGGCGGAAAGGACGTCGACACCGTCCGTGCCCTTAAGGGCCTGGGAGAGCCCGCTCTTGTCATCGAACCGGGCCGCGGTGTCGTGGGAGACTCGGCCGTCACCCTCGCGCGGGTGTCCCAGGTGAGGAGGATCGGGAAATGGCACAACCTTATGAGCCTCGAGATGGGCGTGACCAGTTTCGGAGAGGCCCTCGTGTACATGCCGGTCAACCGCTGGGAGATCATCAACGACCGGGACCGCAAGGACCCCGAGCCCTTCGAGGCCTTCGTGGCGGGCAACCTCTGCTTTTCCGGCGACATGCTCGCAAGGTACAAGGTCTCGCTGCAGAGAAGACCCGAGAGGGGTGACGTCATCCTCATCCACGACACGGGTTCCTATGGCCCCCAGTTCTTCGCGTCCAACGCGAACTCATTTCCCCGTCCGGCCCGCGTCCTCGTTCAGACCGACGGCAAGCTCACGGTGATGAGAGAACGGGACAGGTACAACGACATCTTTTCGCTGTGAGCCTGCTGAAACCCTCCATCGACGTACGGGGCCTCGAGATCTGCCCGCCCCTGCTTCAGGCCCCCATGGCAGGGCTTACCCACAGCGCCCTCAGGCAGATCGTCTCGGGATTCGGCGGGGCCGGTCTGCTCTCCACGGAAATGCTCCTCGCAAGAAGATTGCCCACCGAGAACCCCGGGATGTCTCCCTACCTTGTCAGGACGGCCGGGGAGAAACCCCTGTCCTATCAGCTCCTTGTCTCCAGCGACAGGGACATCGTCCCGGCTGTGGACAAGCTTCACGATCTGGGGGCCGACGCAATCGATCTCAACATGGGCTGTCCCGATTGGTCCGTCGGGAGGTCGGGCGCCGGATTCGCCTTGATGGAGAACCCGGATAATGCCTGCCGCCTGGTGGCAGAAGCCAGAAGGAAGACCGACCTGCCGTTGTCCGCGAAGATACGTCTCGGCGTCGGGCTCGACGAGCCCCGCCTGAAAGACTTCTGCACCATGCTCCAGGGCGAGGGCATCGACATGCTTTCCGTCCACGCCCGGCTGAAGAAGGAACCCTTTGCACGGAGGCCCCGGTGGGAGTGGGTCGCCAGGATAAAGGAATGGCTCCACATCCCCGTTATCGCCAACGGCGGCATATTCACGGTGGAGGACGCGAAGGACTGCCTCAGCGTATCGGGCGCAGACGGACTCATGCTCGGCCGCGGGGCCGTGGCCAGACCCTGGCTCTTCGCCGAGATCGCCCGGGAGGTCTATGGCTGCGACATCGCCGCGCCCCGCGTCTCTTTGCCCCTGCTCTACGGCACGTTCACGGATCTCATAAAGGAGCTTTTCCCGCCTGAGCGCCGGCTCGGCAGGCTCAAGGAATTCACCCACCACTTTGCGGGAAACTACCAGTTCGGACACCAGCTCAGCTCCCGCATCCAGGGCAGCCGCACAATGGCCCAGGCCGAGGAAAGGGCCACCGACTTCTTCAAAAACAACCCCGATGAGGGAATAACCAATAACCAAATTCCAATAACCAATGAAGAAGAGAATGACCAATTGACCAATAACCACTTGACCAAGATAAAGGGCAGAGCGGATTGCCCGCATCATTTTGGTCATTGATTATTGTCTGTTTGTCTGGTTATTGGTGAATTGGTCATTGGTTATTTTCTTTTTCATTTCCCCTTCCTTGTGGTAAGACATTAGCACTTTCATGGACTACGAGACCACAATAGGGCTGCGGTACCTGCGTTCGAAGCGCAAGGAGGCCTTCATCTCCTTCACGACGTGGATTTCCGTGGCGGGCATCGCCATCGGCGTCATGGCGATAATCGTGGTCATCGCCGTCATGACGGGCTTCCAGGATGAGATCAGGGCGCGGATCCTCGGCATCAATCCCCACATCCTCGTTCTCGACGTCAACGGCGAGATACGCAACCCCGCAGAGGTTGTGGCAAAGGTCAAGAAGGTGGACGGCGTGGTGGAGGCCTTCCCTTTCACGGCTTTCCAGGCGATGGCTCAGAACGGCAAGCAGTTCTCCGGTGTCGCGGTAAAAGGGATCGACCCCGGGGATGCGAAGTACATGTCGAAGCTCGTGAAGGAAGGCTCCATTGATGTGCTGCACAGAAAGGGAAGCGTTCTCATCGGGAAGGAACTGGCGAAGCATCTCAGCCTTTTCGTGGGCGACAGCTTCACCATCATGGTCCCCTTCGGCGGCTTTTCTCCCATGGGCTCCATGCCGGAGACGGTGCGCGGCCGCGTGGGCGGGATCTTTGAGACGGGAATGTACGAGATCGACAACACCCTTGTCGTCATGGCGCTTTCCGACGTGGAATCCGCGATGGGAGTGGGGGCTACGGGCATAGAGGTCAAACTCACCGATGAGTACAGGGCGACGGACCTCAAGTGGACGATCCTGAAGGCGCTGGGACGGGACTACTTCGCGAAGACATGGATCGAGATGAACCGGAACCTCTTCTCGGCCTTGAAGCTCGAGAAGCTGGCGATGTTCATCATCCTCGCCCTCATCATCCTCGTCGCGAGCTTCAACATCATCAGCTCGCTGATCATGACCGTCATGGAGAAGAAGAAGGACATCGCCATACTGAAGTCCATCGGGGCGAAGAAGCGGAGCATCATGAAGATCTTCATGATGGAGGGAATCACCATCGGTGTCGTCGGCGCCCTCTTCGGTTCGCTGACCGGATACTTCCTGTGCTGGATCATCAAGAGCACGAAGCTCATCCGGCTTCCCGAGGACGTCTACTACATAACCACCCTGCCGGCGAAGATAAGCATCATCGACGTTGCCCTCATAGCCCTCGTCACGACCGTCATATGCGTGCTTTCGACGATCTACCCTTCCTACAAGGCGGCGAAGATCGACCCCGTGGAGACCCTGCGCTATGAGTGATCACATTATTGAGGTCTCGGGGCTGAAGAGGTCCTTCCAGAAAGACGACGTTGTGATCGATGTCCTGAAGGGCGTGGACTTTACCGCCGACAGGGGCGAGTTCATCACCATAATGGGCCCTTCCGGTGCCGGCAAGAGCACCTTCCTCCACATCATCGGCACCCTCGACAAGCCGACGGAAGGCAGGGTCCTCTTTGACGGCAAGGACATCATGTCCTTCAGCGAGGACGACCAGAGCCGTTTCCGCAACGAGAAGGTGGGGTTCATCTTCCAGTTCTACCACCTCCTGCAGGACCTCAACGTCATCGAGAACGTCATGATGCCGCTGCTCATACGGCGCATGAAACCCGCCGAGGCGGAAGCAAAGGCACGGGTCTTCCTTGAGACCGTCGAGCTCACCCACCGGCTGAACCACAAACCCGGGGAGCTCTCCGGCGGCGAACAGCAGCGGGTGGCTGTCGCCCGGGCGCTCATCAACGAACCGCAGGTGATCCTCGCCGACGAACCGACGGGCAACCTCGACCGAAAGACAGGCCGCGAGGTCATGCGCCAGATCCTCGCCATCCAGAAGAACCTCTCAGCAACCCTCATCCTCGTAACCCACGACCCGGAGATAGGCTCCGTGGGGGAGCGTAAGGTCACGATGGTCGACGGGGAACTGTTCACAGACCAGTAGAAAGACGGCAACCGCTTGAGCCGCTTAAACCGCTTGAACGTCAAATACTGAAAGACATTGACTGCAACCGCTCGAACCGCCTGTACGTTGGGGAATAATACTACCTCTGTGCCCAACTCAGCATGGGGTACGGGGGGCAAAAGACCCCCTATTCGGGATCAAGGTTTCCGAATCAGATCCTGTTTCTAGCGTTCAAGCGGCTGCAACTGTCTTTAGAAGTGCACCAGTGGCGGTTTGCCTATCGGATACACGTTGAAACCGATGTTGTGCAACAGCTTGTGGTTGAGGATGTTGCGGCCGTCGAAGATGAAGGCCGGTTTTGCCATGGAATCGTAGATGCGCTTGTAGTCGAGTTCGGTGTAGAGCTTCCATTCCGTCATGATCGCGATGGCGTCGCAGCCGCGGGCGGCGACGTAGGGGTCGGGCTCGTAGGTGATCCCGTCGAGGTCGGCAAGGTCGATCTTCGCGTTGGTGAGGGCCTTGGGGTCGGTGATGACGAGGTCGGCCTTTTCCTCGACGAGCCTTCTCGCTATGGTGAATGCCGGGGTCTCGCGGGTGTCGCCCGTATCGGCCTTGAAGGCGAAGCCGAAGAGGCATATCCGCTTTCCCGCCAGGGTATTGAACATGGCGCTCAGGATGCCCAGAATGAAGCGCTCCTTCTGATATTCGTTGATGTCGACGACGCTCTCCCAGTAGTCGGCGACGTCGTCGAGGCCGTAGGAACGGCAGATGTAGGCGAGGTTGAGGATGTCCTTTTTGAAACAGGAGCCGCCGAACCCGACACTCGCGTTGAGGAACTTCGGCCCCAGGCGGCTGTCGAGGCCTATGGCCCTTGACACCTCGGCCACATCGGCCTCCGTCTTCTCGCACAGGGCTGAAACGGCGTTTATGGAGGATATCCTCTGGGCGAGGAAGGCGTTGGCGACGAGCTTTGAAAGCTCGCTGCTCCAGATGTTGCTCTCTATGATCTTCTCCCGCGGCACCCAGTTGAGGTAGATGTCGACGACGGCCTTGCGCGCCTCTATTCCGCTCGGTGTCTCCCGGGAGCCTATGAGGACGCGGTCGGGAAACTCAAGGTCCCGCACGGCGGTCCCCTCCGCCAGGAACTCAGGGTTCGAAAGGACATCAAAGCGGACGCCCCCGTCCTTGGACGTGAGGATACGTTCCATGGCGAGGGCCGTCTTGACGGGGATGGTGCATTTCTCGACGACGATCTTCGGCGAATCGGAGGCCTCCCTGATCTGCCGCGCCGTCTTCTCCCAGTACTGGAGGTCCGCCGCCTTGCCCGCGCCGGCGCCGAAGGTTTTCGTGGGGGTATTCACTCCGACGAAGATGATCTCCGACTCCCTGATGCCCTTGTCGATGTCCGTCTCGAAGAAGAGGTTCTTCCCCCGCGTGGCCCTTATTATCTCATCGAGCCCCGGTTCATAAACCGGCAGGTCATCGGAGTTCCAGCGGGCAATCTTCTCGTGGTTGATATCGACCACGGTGACCCTGTACTGCGGGCATTTGTAGGCGATCACGGCCATCGTCGGCCCGCCGACATAACCGGCACCAATGCACAGAATGTTCTTACGCTCCAAGAAGACCCTCCATCCTGAGTTTTTCACTATTCTACCACAAACACAGGGCCGTGGGGAAGGAACTCCGCGTTATCCTTCTCCCTTCCCCCCTTTCGTTTGCCTATCCGAGGGAGAGAAGGTACGACCTGAGGTTGGTCTTCTTGTTGTTCAGGCCGAGCTTGTTCCGTATGTTGTTCCTGTGAGAATCGACGGCGCTTGTCGCTATCCCCAGAAATTGCGCTATTTCCTTCGTTGTCCTGCCTTCCTTTATAAGTGAGGCAACCTCGATCTCCCTGGGAGTGAAGTTCAACTGCTTTATCGTGTTCGGGAAGGGCGACATTATCTCGTTCAGGTTCGCCGCGACGATGTCGAGGAACGTCCTGTGCCTCAAATCCAGCTTGTCTTTCTGCATCTTGTGTATGTAGGGCAGGACCATCTCCCGGATGTTGGAGACGAGTCTCGCTTCCAGTTCCTCCCTGTCGTCCTCCCGTTGTCGCAAGAGAACCTTGAGGGCGGCATTCACCTCCTCGAGGGCCTCCGATTTGGCTGTCAGTTCCCGTTCACGCTCTTTGAGGTCGTCCATGGTCTTCTTCTGCTCCGTGATGTCATGGCAGCTTCCCCGGTATCCGAGGAAGGCACCTTTCTCATCGAAGAAGGGGCGGCCGCTTGCCTCGAAGTGGATTACCCGCCCGTTCTTGTGAAGGGCCGTGGTCTTCAGGGAGGCAAACTGTTCTTTGCCCGCGAGGATCTTCTTCGCCAGGGGAGCGATCCTTTCCGGCTCGCCGGGCGCCATGAAGTCGAAGGGGGTCTTGCCTATGAACTCCTCGGGCTCATAGCCGAGGATGTCGCGTATGCGCGGGCTTACGTACGTGTGGACGAGGTCCGCGTTCATCTCCCACACCCATTCCTTTATCGATTCCACGAGGGCGAGGTATTGCTCTTCCTTTTCTTTCCTCCTGACAACCTCCCGGCTGATCCGGTCGGTGCGCTCCTCCACCAGTCTGCTAAGGTGGTCACGGTGTGCCCGGAGCTCCTCCTCCATCTCCCTGCGTTCCGTTATGTCCAGTTCGATACCGTCCCACATGAGGCTCCCATCGGAATGCATATGGGGAAAAGAGATGAAACGCCGCCAGCGGACAGCGCCCGAGGGAAGGCAGACGGGCACATCGACCTCGAACCGTGACATCGTCGCGCAGGCGAGGGCCTCGGACTCCGCCACCATGGCCCCGTACCTCTCGTCGACCTGGTCGTAGATGAGCGAAGGGTCTCGCCTGACATCTTCCGCCCTGACGCCGTGAAACCTCTCCACGGCCGGGCTCACATAGGTGAAGATCCGCTGCCTTCCGTCGGCGCCGCTGTTGATCTGGTACACCATCCCGTCGGCAAGGTTCTCGCTGAGGACGCGCAGCTGCTCCTCGCTCCTGAGCAGGGCCTCTTCCATCTTCCTGCGCTCGGCGATGTTTCGGAAGATCCCCTGGACCAGCACCTTCCCTTCGTATTCCACGGGACACCCCGTGATATCGACGGAAACCACCGTGCCGTCTTTCCTCAACACCCGGGTATCGTAAAGGGAGTCGATCCGGCCCGCCACCGCCCCCGAGAAGTGAAAGATGATCCTGTCAAGCTCTTCCGGCGGGTGAATATCCGTCACCTTCATACCCAGCAGCTCTTCTTTTCCGTAGCCCAGAAGATCCTCGGCCCTCCTGTTGACCTCGAGGAAGTTCGCTTCGGGATCGGCGACGATTATGGCGTCGCTCGCGTGCTCGAAGAGAGTCCGATACCTTTCCTCAAGCCCTCCGGGGGCCCCATGACCTGTCCCCGATCCCTCCAGCTCGGCGACCCTCTTGCGAAGAGAGGCGAGCTCATCGATGAGCTGATCTTTCGTCTTGTCCGAATCTTTCATGCCATCCATGTTTGCGCGGCCTGCATTGCGGGTATTACATATTACTATACATGAGTGCGGGACAATTTGCACCCCGACTATAGTCCCTGCTACTTGTCCGTCCTGGGTGACTTGCGGGACAGGTCGCCGTACCCCCCCTTCTTTTCTGCCAACAGGCACAGGCGCATCGGCATGTCAGCACTTGACACATCGTGCGCCGTTAATGTAAACAATCTCATGAAGATGGATAGATCTGCCGGAAGAATTGCTCTTGTTATCACCCTGTTCTTGATGGTTACCCTTTCTTCGGCGCCCCTGTCCGCAAATCTTTCTGCGGAGCCGCAGGATCTCAAAACCAGCATTCCCGGTCCCGCCAGCTCTCTTCTGTCTCACAAATGGGGGTCTTGCACGACAGCCGTCAAGTCTGCGCGATCGCTATCGATGTCAGTATTCCATGCGGGGACCATCTGCCGGGGGCATGAGCCAACCGCTGTCGCACCCCGCGGAAACCACCCTGCAGCAGCCCCTTTTTCCGGTCAATGGGACCCGGCCCGCGCGTACCTGCACAACCTCAAGCTCCGCTGTTAAGCCAACAGACGAAGGAGAAGGTCCCCGTTGACTGTGTCACGTCCTTACGGGATGATGTGCGCCGGATATCGAAGCCCGGCCTATCGGCGACCATGTGGTCGCAGGGAGGGAATAGCGACATGAACAACATCGACTCCATTTTAGCCGCAACGGATTTTTCCCCCAATTCCCGGCATGCCGCCGAACGTGCGGCGATGCTCGGTGCAGCGCTGGGCGTAAGAAGGGGTCTGCTGCTCCATGTGCTGGAAGAATCGTGGCTGGAGAGCCTGAAACGGTTCGTTGGCTCGCCGGTCGAAGTAGAGCAGGGGATTATCGATAATGCTTCAAGCTCTCTGGCAGAACTGGCCGAGGAGTCCCGCAAGGCATCGGGCTTTTCCTTTGAAACGCAGGTCCAGAGGGGCAGTACGCTGGACGTGATTGTCGAGACTGCTTCAGGTCATGCTCTCCTCGTGGTGGGCGCTCACGGTCGGCACCCGGTACGGGCCCTGGCCCTTGGCACTACGGCCCAGCGCCTTCTGGGCAAAACGAGTAAACCTGTCCTTGTTGTTAAGGGCAAGCCTGACAGACCGTATCGGAGGATACTCGTTGCCGTCGATTTCTCACCGAATTCCCGAAAGGCCATGGAGAGTAGTTACACAATAGCCCCGGGAGCCCTTGTCAAGGTGGTGCACGTCTACGAACCGCTCCTCGAAAGACAGATGATCTCCGCCGGGGCATCCGACGCGGTTCTTGATGAATACCGGGCAAAGGCACGGATCGACGCCGAGGCACAGATGACGGCCTTCCTGGAAGCCGGGGGGTGGAGCATGGGAAAAACGCTTCAACATGTTGAATACGGACATGCGTCGGCGAGGCTGCCGGAGATAGTTGAAGGGTGGAATCCCGATCTCGTGGTCGTGGGCAAACACGGGAGATCACGCGTTGAAGAGCTCCTGCTTGGCAGCGTCACGATTCACCTGTTGTCCCAGTCGCAATGCGACGTGCTTGTTGCCCAATAGTCGGTCTGGTGAGGGCGTGCTATTGGATAGAGCGGGGATGATCGCATGATACCGATCGAACATATTCTCCTTACAGGTTCGCTCCTTATTCTGGCCAGCATTGGAGTTGCGAGGCTTTCCGAGAATCTTGGGGTGCCGGTTCTGCTTCTGTTTCTCGGCATCGGGATGCTTGCAGGTTCAGAAGGGCCCGGCGGGATCTACTTCGACGATGCCCACCTGGCTCAATCCGTTGGTGTCATTGCGCTCGTGTTCATCCTCTTTGCGGGGGGTCTCGACACAAAGTGGCCGGAGGTCAGACCGTCCTTCTTCCCGGCGGTGAGCCTTGCGACCGTGGGAGTCCTGCTCACGGCAGCCGGGGTCGGTCTCTTCGCATTCTTTGCCCTGAAGCTCCCGCTTTTCACCGCCCTGCTCCTGGGGGCCGTTGTGTCATCGACTGATGCCGCGGCGGTCTTTTCCGTTCTCCGATCCAAGAATATAAGCCTCAAAGGCCGTCTGAAGCCCCTGCTCGAGCTTGAATCGGGCAGCAATGATCCCATGGCCGTTCTCCTTACCATAGGGCTCATTGAGGTTATCGTGAGCCCCGAAACTTCATTCGGATCCATCACCCTGCTGTTTGTCCGGCAGATGGGGTTCGGGATCGTCTTCGGCTTCTTCTTCGGAAAGACGACGGTCCTGATGCTCAATTGGTTGAAGTCCTATTATGAGGGCGTTTACCCCGTTTTCTTCCTTGCCCTGGCGGTGCTTACCTACGGCTTGACGGCAGCCGCGGGGGGAAGCGGTTTTCTTGCCGTGTACATCGCGGGCCTCATCGCGGGCAACAGCGAGTTCATCTACAAGAGAAGTTTGCTGCGCTTCTTCGACGGCCTTGCCTGGCTCAGCCAGATCACCATGTTCCTCACGCTCGGCCTCCTGGTTTTTCCATCCCGTATCATACCCGTCGTCTGGGCCGGCCTTGCCTGTTCGGCATTTCTCATGTTTGTCGCCCGTCCCGCAAGCGTTTTCATTTCGCTCCTTTTCGCCCGGCTCCACTGGAGGGAAAAGGCCCTTGTTTCCTGGGTGGGACTGAGAGGGTCCGTACCCATTGTCCTGGCGACCTTTCCTCTCCTCGCTGGTGTGACCGGGTCCGAGGCGATATTCAACATCGTTTTCTTCATCGTCCTCACCTCGGCCCTTCTCCAGGGATGGTCGATCCCTGTCGTTGCCCGCCTGATGAAGCTGCAGGCGCCCCTCGAAAGGAAACGACGATATCCGATCGAATTCGCTCCCATCGACGGCGTCGACACCAAACTCGTCGACTTCATCATCCCCTTCAACGCGGCGATCGCCGGCAAGACAATAGTGGAGCTCGGTCTGCCCCCGGACAGTCTCATCGTGCTTGTCAACCGCGACGAGAAGTTTTTTGTACCCAGCGGCGGTACCGTTCTCGAGGGAGGAGATGTGGTCCTGACCCTGGTCAACAATAATAATGTAAGCGATGTCCGCGAGAAGCTCATGAAGTGGAAAGAGCCGGCGAAGGAATGATGGGCCGGTCCCTCACCTTGTCCGCCCACCATGTTGGCCGGGGGCCCCCGAACTGCCGGGGCCGGCAAATCCGAAGGATGCGGTTCAAGCGGCTGCAACTATCTGTTCTGCAATATCGCTATGGGGAAGTCAGCTACCGTCGTGGGTTTCGCCGTTGTCGGGGTTTGCCTGCCTCTCGTCAGCTCCTTCACCCGCTCGGACAGGTAGAGGTCAAGCATGTTGATGGTTATGCGGCCCTTGCCCAGGAAGTCGGCCCTGCCGCTTATGCCTTCGACGAGGGCCTTCGTGAAGGCGCCGTTGCCCCAGGAGGCGTCTTCGACGGAGAACTGGCGGCCCGATGAGGAGCTGAAGACGACGGCCCCGTTCTCGGCGCTTGCCAGTTCGTTGACGAGGACGTTGATGTCCGCCGCGGCGCGCCGTGAACCCATGATGTTGCCCGAGTGGCAGGTGTCAACGAAGAGGACGGTCTTGCCGGCGAGAGAGGTGACGGTATTCTTTATGTCGGAGAAGGCGAGACCTGTGCGTTTGAGCCTGTCGAGATCCGTGTTCACCGGCAGGAAATAGTAGATGCCGTTGGGGTCGTTGATGCCGTGACCGGCGAGGAAGACCATCGCCACATCCTTGCTCGTCGTCTCCTTCGTGATCCAATCAAGGCCGTCGAGGATCTCATCCTTCGTCGCCTTCTCGTCGATGAGGCTCCTGACGACGATGTCCCGGTAGAGTTCCCCCCTCTGGCGTGACATGATCCCGGCAAAGTCCTCGGCATCCTTCGCGGCGAAACCAAGCTTCAGATCCTTGTCCCGGTAGTTGGAGACGCCGATGGCGAGGATGTATAGCTTTGGCTTGATGACGAAATCGCCGGGCTTCGCGGCGGCGGTGCTCCGGGAAGCGCTCCCCGGGGATGGCCCATCCTTTGTCCCCCCGGTCGGGCCGGACCACCTGATGCGCACTGTGGAAGGTTCGCTCACGGAGTTCCTGTTGGCGGCAAGGACGGAGATCTCCGAATCCTTTTCAGGTATCGTGACCGATATACTCCTCATCTCCTCGCCCTGTGCCGCCACCCCGCGGATGCGCAGGGCTGGTCTGCCGTCGACAAGCACCCTGATGCCGGTTATGGGGTCGCCCGATGGCGAGCGCACGGTGAATCGGACGTTTATCTCCGTTCCCTGCACCACAGCCCCGTCCGGCGGATGGGCGATGGATACGACGGGAGGCAGGACCTTTTCGAGGACAATATCCGGCCCGGCCCGGCCGGATTCTCTGTCGGCGGCGGTAAGGGCCTTCATCTCATCTCCAAGCTCCAGGGTCTTCGCCACGACGTCGGGTCGGTAGTAAATGGACCTGAAACGGGAGACGGGGAAGAAATCGGCGGCGAGGGCGCCGTTGCGGTTGATGTGCCAGCCGACGAGGTCTTCGGCCCCCGGAGCGGCGTCATAGAAACCCGAAGGCGTCCAGACGACCCAGCGCTTCATGTCGACGGAGGGAAAGAGCGTGAGAAGAACCCTGCCGTCATCGATGCTGTGCCAGCGGATGGTGCCGTCCGATGATGCGGCAATAACGGTGCGGCCCTCCGGAGGGATGTTGACGCTGCGTATCCCGGGAAAGGGCTGTTTCCAGATCTCGGAGCCATCAGGGCCGAAAAGATACACGGCGAAATTTGTTCCCAGAGCGAAACTCTTGCCCTTCGCGGCCACCGCTCTCGCCACCGAATACTCCCCGCGGCGCAGCTTTATGGGCCTGCCGTTCAGCTTCGGCGATTCCGAAGACCTCCAGTCCGTGATGCGGATGGCTGGTATGCCGGGGTCGGCCTTGAAAAGCTCCATCTTTTTGTAGCCGTTGCCGCGTATCTCGTCAAGGCGCCTGTCGGGAAGAGAAAAGCGGATCGTGCTTTTCCCGTTGCCGAGGACATTGAGCTGGACCTCGGTGCCGTCGGCCGAGACAAGAAGACTGTCGTCGCCCACAAACCAGAGTGCGGCCGGGTCCCTGTAGAGAAGGGTTCGGCCGTCCCCCGTCACGATGCCTAAGACGGGTTCCATGTTGGCGAAGACAAGGCCCCCGTTCGTAAGGGGCAGGAAGGCGGTCGTCGTGCTGCGTGTCGACCGGTTGGAGCCCCGCTGCACCGCCACTTCCTCCATTTGTCCCTTGCCTGTGTCGCCGAAGCGCGTAAGGACAAAGGGTCCCTTTCTGCCCCCGTTCGAGGCATAAAGGTATCTTCCGTCGGTCGACCAGGCGACGGAAAGGACCATCTCGCCGGGAAGCGACCGGGACATCACGGGGGTAAGGCTGTTCGCCGAAAGGATGTCGATGTGGGGAGAATCATGGAAACTGACGGCAATCTTCGAACCGTCAGGGCTGAACCTCACCGACGATGGCATCCTTCCGCCGGAAAGGGGCGCCTTGCCGATGATGGTGAAGGAACTGTCGTAGAGGCGGACAAGGCCGTCGAATGCCACGGTGACGAGACGCCCCGACCAGTCGAAATCGGCGCCCGTCGACATGCCTTTGTAGCCGCCCTTCGAGACGGCCGCCGCCGTGAACTCCGGCACCTTGAAGACCTCTATCCCGGCATTTCCCGTCTGGCAAGCGGCCAGAAACCTGCCGTTCTTCGAAAAGGAAAGATGAAGCACGGGCTCTTTGAGCCCGGCGATGACGTTTACCATCCGGCCCGACTCGCGGTTGAAGATGTAAATGTTGTACCCGTCGCTCCCGCGGGTTACGCCGCCACAGGCAATTGTGCCGCCGTCAGGGGACATGGCGACGGCGCGAATGACCCCGGAATTGCCGGGTCCGATGGGGGGCCTGAGAACCCTGAGGGCCTTTCCCGAAGGCAGCTCCCAGAGTCGCACCGTCTTGTCCTCGCCGCCCGTCACCAGGAAACGGTTGCGGCGGTCTGTGTCCATCTTGAAGATGCGCGCCATGTGGCCGCCTGTCTCGATGCGAAGGACGGGCCTCGAAATGAGCGCATCCTCCCCTGAGGACATTCGTGGCAGGAGAAGGAAGAAGAAGACGGCAATCAGAATTGCCCTGTTTTTCATGTTTAGCCTCTGCTGTGGCATACTTTATACCATGGCAGCGGGCGAATGGTAAAGACGGCGGGGGTACCCGGGGCGGTGCTCGTGTACCTCACGGGCAGGCTGGGGAAGGACCGTGTCCCCGGGTAGCTTTGTGCCGGGATCTCATACTTGTGGCGTGGCGTGAATGAGGGCTCGCGAAATAGGTCGTCCACGTTTGGAGGGTGGTGTATAATAGGGAGGATCTTTCAGGGACGGACACCGGTGAGAAATCGAAGACATCCTGTCATCACGGTCGTGATAACGGTCATTGCGGTCCTTACTTGCCTCGGTATATACGGGGCCGGGCTGCACAGGGGCCTGGAGGGAAAAGGCTACGACAGGCGTGTCCAGGCTGTCGATGTCCTCGGCCTCAGAAAGGACGCACCGAGCGGGCAGATCGTTGTTGTCGGCATCGACGAGAGGTCCTTCATGAGGAGGAAGCCCCTCCTTTTCGTCTACGACGACATAGGCCGGTTCCTGCGGCGGATGGATGAATACGGTGCGAGGACGGTGGGCCTTGACCTCATCCTCGTCCACAAACAGGGCGACAAGCTCAAGGATGCCGCGGCCGCGCTGATGGCCGGCAGCCCGGGCGGTACGAGGGCAGACATGATCCGGGTCATGGAAGAGGTGGGCGAGAGCCTGGACCGGTCGGTACTGGGCCCGATCATGGATGTCTCGGAGCGCATGAACATCGTGCAGGTCGTCCATGGGGACATGGTCCCCTTCTACTACGGGGTGAGCCCCTTTATAAAGAACATGGTTATCGCCGACGCCGCCCTCACCGACGGCGGGCTTGCCGGGAACGACGGAGTTATCCGCAAGCAGGTGCCCGGGGGTGGCGGCAGTCCGTCCTTTGCCTCGGCCCTCTACCGGCTCTCCACGGGACGGCAATACAGCCGGGGCCCGGTCTTTCTGAACTACACGCTGACGCGCTCCATTCCCTTCCACCGCCTTGACGACGTTATGGAAGGCAGGATCCCCGGGGCGGCCTTTTCGGGAAAGACGGTCATCCTCGGTTACATCAGCGGATACGAGGACGTCCACGCGACGCCCCTTACGGGGGGCATCCTTCCAGCGGACCCTGTGAAGCGCGGCGCCTCCACCGGGCAGACGGTAAGCGGCAGGATGCCCGGTCCCCTGATCCACGGCATAATAACGGAGACCATGCTGACGGGCACCTCTCTGAGAGAGGCGCCCCTTGCCGTCAATATCGCCGTCCTCGTTGTCCTGGCTGGCATGTCGCTCGCGGCCATATCCCTCATGAAGCCCCTTCGGGCGATAGCCGCGCTCGCCGGCCTTACGCTCCTCTTTCTTGCCGTCAACCTCTTCCTTTTTGCCGCGGGGAGCTACGTCCATGTCTTTCCCCAGGCGGTCGCTCCCTTTGTCGTTGCCGTCCTCGTCTATCCCTACCGGTACCTTGCCGAGGAAAGGGCACGGCGCAAGGTGGAGAAGGTCTTCGGTTACTACATGGACAGGAGTGTTCTCGACAGGCTCCTCGAGACGGACCCGGAGGCTCTCCTTGCGGGCGAGACGCGGGCTGTTTCCATTCTGTTCCTGGATATCCGCAACTTTACGGTCCTCTCGACGCAGAGGGAGGCTCGCCAGGTGGTGCGTTTCCTCAATTCCTTCTTCGGCGCCGTCACGGAAAGGATACAGGAACGCGGCGGCTTCGTGAACAAGTTCATCGGCGACGGCCTGCTGGCCTTCTTCATGACCGGACAGAACCCCGCCGCCGACGCGGTATCGGCTGCCCTCGCCATTCTCGACGAAACGAGGCGCCTCAATGATGAAGGACGGCTCAGGGAGTCCATCGGCGATTGGCAGGTGGGTGTCGGTATCGGAATACATCACGGCGAGGTCATCCTCGGCAACATAGGCTCTCAGAGGAAGATGGATTTCACCATCATCGGTGAGCACGTGAACATCGCCTCCCGCATCGAGGGGCTGACGAAGGAGGCCGGCGCGGCCCTTCTCGTCAGCAGCGATGCACGCGCCGCCGCGGGAGACGCCTTTCCGTGGAGGGAGGCGGGAGAGTTTGCCGTCAGGGGGGTTGAGCGCCCCATTTCCCTTTACACCGTCGAGGAGACGTGATGTGATGTAGGTGTGCGCGGGAAAGGCGAGGGAATCATCTCCAACGGGAGGAAAATGACATGAAGAAGATATCTATGGCCCTTCTCCTTATCTTCTGGGCCGCTGCCATCTTTCCCGGGGCCGGTGAGGTCGGGGCGGCCGCTCAGGCAGGGTACATCTTCGACATTAAGGGGACGGCCTACCTCAAGAGCGCCGGGGGAAAGACGATCGCCCTTAAGCGGAGCGAACACATCCTCTATGCCGTCAGGGAAGGGGACAGGGTCAGCGTGGAAAAGGGCAGGGTGGTCATCGCCTCCCTGAAGGAGAGCAAGGGCTACGAGATCGGCGATAACTCGGAGGGCGTGGCGAAGCCGGGCGGGATGGTGGCCGTCAGGGGAAAGATCTCGGAGCTTACGGGCCTGTATGCCCCGGGAAGCGCCTCCCCGGGGTCCATGGGCGGTTTCGTCGTGCGCGGCGTCAGACCCTGCATCAGGGCTCTGTCACCGGTGAGCACGACAATACTCGACCCGGCTCCGGTGCTCTCATGGGAGAACAGATGCCCCGGTGACAGGAAGGTGACGGTGAAGATAATCTCCGGCGACACCGTCGTGTACAGCGCCGAGAGCGAGGGTAGTTCCCTCAAGGTCCCTGATAAGGTACTGGCCTTTGGCAATGAATACCGGTGGATCGTGGATTCCGGCAAGGTGAACAATGTCTCGGGAGGCGTCTTTTCCCTGCCCTCCGAGACGGAGGTTGAGGAGCTCAACCGGAAGATAGCCGCCTTCAGGGAACGGAAAGAGGACCTTTCCTTCAGGCTCTCCTGCGTGTTCTTCCTCATCGAGAATAACCTGAACGACCTCGCACGGGCTGAGGTGACGTCGCTGAAGGCCGATTTCCCCGACAACGAGAACCTCAGGAAAATGGAGGAGGGCATAAGGTAGCCGGAGTCCCGCTCCATCGTGCCTGAAAGAAAGAACGTGCTCCTTATCAATCCCCCGGTAGCCAAACCCTGCGAACCTCCCGCCGGCCTCGCGCGTCTCGCCGGCGCCTTAAAGGATGCCGGCCATCCCTTGAGGGTCCTCGACATGAACGTTGAGGGCATGCTCAGGCTCCTTTCCAGCGCGGTTCCCGGTGACGACAGGTGGTCCCGGAGGGCCGCCCGGAACCTTTCCCGAAACCTCGATGCCCTCCGGGATGCAGGGACATACCAGAACTTCGACCGCTACAAGAGGTGCGTCACCGATGTCAACCGTCTCTTCTCCTTTGCCGGAGGTGAAGACACGAGGCTCAGCCTCTCCGACTACGAGGACCGGTGCCTCACGCCGCTTCGGAGCACCGATCTTCTCGAAGCCGCCAGCCACCCCGAGGACAGCCCTTTCCACGATTATTTCGCGGTGCGTCTCAGGGAGGAACTGGGGCGCCGCGGGGATGGTTTGGTGGGGTTCTCTCTCACTTACCTCAGTCAGGCACTTGCCGCGTTCGCGATGATGGGTTTTGTGAGGAGCGAGTTCCCGAAGGTGAAGATAATCCTCGGCGGGGGACTGGTGACGTCATGGATGAGCGCGTCGACGTGGAAGAATGATTTCGGCGGCCTCGTCGACCATGTCGTTCAGGGCCCCGGGGAAACCTTTCTTCTCGGAATTCTCGGATCGCCACCCGGGGCGGGAGGCAGGAAGATCTCCGCCTGCTATGCCTGCGATGCATTCCCTTTGAAGGATTACCTGTCGCCGGGGATGATCGTGCCCTACAGCACATCGACGGGATGCTACTACGGCAAATGCTCCTTCTGTCCCGAGACGGCCGAAGGCACCCCATATGCGCAGCTCGCCCCCATGGAAGCCGCTGCCGGGTTGAGAGAGCTTGCTGAAAAGTACCGGCCCGCCCTGGCACATATCGTCGACAACGCGATAAGCCCTTCCGTCCTCAAGGCTCTTGCCAACAAACCGCCCGGAGTCCCCTGGTACGGCTTTGCCCGGGTGACGAAGGAACTGACGGACGAGGGTTTCTGCAGGGGCCTCCGGGCTTCCGGCTGCGTCATGCTCAAACTTGGCGTCGAGTCCGGGGATCAGGACGTCCTTAACGGCATGCGCAAAGGGATCGAAGTCTCCGACGTGTCGAAGGCCTTGAAGGCGCTTGCGCGGGCGGGCATCGGCACCTACGTCTACCTTCTCTTCGGGACCCCCGGAGAGGATGAGGAGGCGGCGCAAAGGACCATGGATTTCATCGTGGAGCACCATGCGTCCATAGGGTTCGTCAACCTCGCCGTCTTCAACCTTCCCCATGGAAGCCCCGATGCCGCCGGCCTCGAGGCGAAGCCCTTCTACGGCGGCGACCTCTCTTTCTACACGGACTTCGTCCATCCGAAAGGATGGGACCGCAAGAAGGTGAGGCGCTTTCTCGACAGGGAATTCACGCGCCATCCCGCCATCCGGGAGATCGTGAAACGGCAGCCCCCTTACTTCACATCAAATCATGCGCCGTTCTTTGTCGATGCTTTTTGTTGATTTTAGGGCCCCGGCCTATTAATATGAGGTGACATGAAAGACATTCTGAAACGGACAGTGCGGCACCACCTTGCGCTCGTGGGGCTCATCATCCTCGTGCCCATGTTCTTCTGCGCCCTCTTCGCGCCGGTCATCTCCCCTCACGACCCCATCGAGCCGGACATAAAGAACATTCTTTCGGCGCCAAGCCTGTCCCATCCCTTCGGCACGGACACGCTGGGCAGGGACGTCTTCTCCCGGGTTCTTTACGGCACGAGGATATCTCTCCTTGTGGGATTCGTTTCCGTGGGGATCGCCATCCTCATCGGACTCATCCTGGGTGCCGTATCGGGTTATTTCGGGGGGATGGTGGACGAGGTTATCATGCGCTTCGTCGATCTCATGATGTGCTTTCCCACGTTTTTCCTCATCCTCGCCGTCATCGCCATCCTGGAGCCCAGCATCTGGAACATCATGATCGTCATCGGACTGACAAGCTGGATGGGTACGGCGCGCCTCGTGCGGGCGGAGATACTGAGTATCAAGAGCAAGGAATACGTCATGGCCGCGAAGGCGCAGGGGTTCAATTCACTCAGGATCATCTTCCGCCATGTCCTGCCCAACGCCGTTACCCCCGTCTACGTCGTCGCCACGCTGGGCATCGGCGGGGCCATCCTGACGGAATCGGCGCTTTCCTTTCTCGGCATCGGCGTCCAACCCCCGACACCAAGCTGGGGCAACATCCTCACCCAGGCGAAGGACAACATAGAGGTGGCCTGGTGGCTCTCCGTCTACCCCGGCCTCGCCATCTTCCTCACCGTCATGGGCTACAACCTCCTCGGAGAAGGCCTGAGGGACGTCTTCGATCCGAGGCGCAAAGGCGCGTAAAGACGGTTTCAAGTTTCAGGTTCCAGGTTTCAGGTTAAGGGCCTTAGAAGACGGTTTCCGGTTCCAGGTTTCAGGTTAAAGGCCTCAGAAGATGGTTTCCGGTTCCGGGAAGAAAGACCGGAAAGAATCAGGAAACATCGAGACGACGATGCCCTTCCCCGCCCCATATAGCGGCCGGGAAGGGCATCGTTTGTTGCGTCGCTTTTGCCTGAAACGTGAAACCTGGAACCTGGAACCGTCTTTACCTCAGTCCATCCTCACACTTCGCTTCTTCTTTTTTCAGGCCGCCGATTCGGGGGTTGGGTCTGCCGCCGTCGGTGACGGCTACGGCGAGGAGGATCTCGTCGGACCGGGGGGAATCGCTGACGGAGACCGTCATGGCGTCGAAATGGGACCTGACGAAGGCGGCGTCCTTGAAGTGGACGGGGATGTCGATGGTGTCGCCCATCTTGCCCATCTTCTTCGCCGAGGGGATGATCGATTTGCCTCCGCCGACGGCGTTGCGCAGCGGGGTGCCGAGTTTCGGGTGGAGAAGAGCAGCGGCGTGTTCGAGTTCTCCCTTCTCGCCGACGATGGCGGCCTTGCCATAGCTCTCCGGTTTTCTGTCGGCGCCGAGCGCCAGGGCGGCGCGCTCCGATATCACCTTTCCTATCTCGTCGCTGAAATCGATGAGGGGCGTGAGGTCGTCCTCATACTTCCCGGCGTAAGGGTTCTTGATGACGGCGATGCACGCGGCCTTCCTGATGGGCTTCGCGGCCTTTTTCTCTCCGTCGATGAGCGTATCTTCAACGATGGTGACGATCTTCCTGATTTCCATCCTGCACCTCCAGGGTTATATTATTGTTGGTATCATTGCCTGTATCTGTCGTGACGATGCTGCCTCTCAGCGCGATGACGGCGTAGTCGATGATGCTCCTGTCCCTGAGGTCCCGCGCAGCTTCGACTCCTCTGCCAAGCGCCTCGCCGACGAGGGCATCCGTCAGGGGGCCTACCTCCACGGTCACATGCTCATCGGGTATGTCCGTCTCGGGATCGATGAGCGCGGCTGCCTTGCGGACCACGGAGCCGGCCTCGATGGCGGTACGGTTGCAGATGTACGTTGCCGCCGCGTCAGCGACGGCGCCCGTTCCCGCAACGGCCGTCACCGTGTCGGCGATGCCGGCCGTCAGGCTCCTGCCGCCGAACCCGCTTGTCGCCATCCCGACCTCGCGCATGTTCGTGAGGCGAATCACGTAAGGCGTTGCCCGCCCCGTCATGATGTCACCGATGCCGACCGTGAGGGGCCTGCCAGTCGCGTTGAATATGGACAGGTCGCCGCCGTTATTCACCATGAGAAGGTCGAGACCCTGCGCCGCGAAATGCTCCTTCACCATGTCCGCCACGGCGCCGGCGACGGTCGCCATGGGTGTCAATGTCGTCTCGCTGACCGTCTTCGCCGCCGCTGTCATTCGTTTTGCCACCTCGGGGAGGGCGGACACGTTCTTGATCCTGTGGGCCTTCTGTCTCAGGACGGGGAGATACTCGCGTATGTCCCGCAGGATGCCGGCGACGAGACTCTCCACGTCCTGCCTGAGGAACGCGTGAGCCCTGCCGTTCTTTTCGCCCCGTATCACAAGGCTGGCGGGTCCGACCTCAACGTACATCGGTCCACCTAATGGCCCTTGTCTTTCTTCTCCACTACCTCTTCGACGGGCCGGACCGCCTCGATATGCCCCCCGATCTCCTTGAAGGTTTCGAGCGTCATGGTGTACTCGACGGGGAGTATGAAGGATGGGGTCGGCGAGACGTAGATGCTCCCGTGCTTTATCTTTTCCACGTCGACGAGGAAATTGATGCCCCCTCCGGGGAATATGAAAGGCCGCGCGCCGCCGACGGTGACGGACACCTTACCCTCGTGGACGGCCCTCGTCAGCCTGATGGGGTTCTTGGTCACGCCCGCCCGGGCCGAGCCGCCGACACCGGCCGCGAACACCGCGCTCACGCGCGAGAGCTCGCAGGAATCCTTGAGGACGTTAAGGAACGCGGCTGCCTCCGGGGTCGGCGCGTCTTCCACCAACCTGTCCTTTTGCCAGCGATAAAACGCGGACTTCCTGCCCGTCGTCTCCGTGATGAGGAGCGTCATGCCGTCAAAACACTTGCTCTTGTCCACGTCCTTTATGACGTCCAAGGGGTTCACGATGTCCGTTCCGCCCCAGCCGCTGCCCTTGTTGAGAAAATACCGTCCCTCGGTGCTCTTCTGCCCCGTGAGCTGAATGGGGGAGCGGGGCTTATTAAGGTATCTGCCCGAGGGGTGCTCGCTGAAGAGCCCGGTGATATGGCCGTCGAGGACGATGACCTCGTCGGCGGCATCGAACATGTAGGGCGCGAAGAGCCCCGTCGTGGCGCTTCCGCAGCCGACGCGCATGCGCTCTTCCACGATACCGCCAATCTCGGGCTCCATGCCGAGGGCGAGTTCCAGCTTCGTCCCGTCCTCGACCTCGACCTTTATCTTCTTGCCCTGCAGGAACTCGTGGAGGACCTTCGCTGCAAAGAGGCCGTCCTTCGATGTGAGTATGTTCACGCCGCCGAGGGAGAGTATCTTCGACCCGTATTCCTCGGTGCAGAGGTGGCCGATGTGGCGTTTGCCCTTTCTGCGGACGTATACCTTCTTGCCTTCCTCCCCCACGTGGAGGTCCGTGTCGACCTTCAGCTTGAGGCCGCTGTAGCTCAAGGGGGCCTCGGTGACGACGGTGACGATGTCGACGCCGTCCTTGACCCCGCTCACGATGAAGGGCGAGGGCCTGAAGTCGGGGTAGGTGGTGCCCGATCCGATCCCCGTAATAAGGGGCGTGCCGATAGGCCCCGCGCCGGTTCCTTCGCGCACGAGGTCCATCACCTCTTCATAGGAGTGGACCCGGCCGTGGCGGACTATCTCCCCTTTTTCGTTGAAATATCTCATGCAGGCACCGTGCCCGCCCTCGGGAATCCTGCACATGATGGGGCACGAGGTGCACATGGGCTCACCCGCGGGGGTCTCCGGCGTAAAGGCGGCCTCGGGGCACACCTTCATGCAGGTCTTGCACTCGACACAGCCGGGACCGATGCCGGCCTTCCTGTCCTTGAGGGTTATCACGCCCAACGGGCACACCTCTTCGCAGAGCCCGCAGCCTTTGCATTTATCAATATCTATCTTCATATGACACCCCGGGTTTTTCTCTTACGCCGTTTTCCTGACAGGCGGCGGGGTGTTCCTGCTGACCTGTGTCTTCACCACCCCGTCGATGAGGACCATCCCGATGCCCGGTATGTCCCCGACCTCGATAGCCTCCTTCGCGTCCTTGCCGGCGGAGCCCATGGGGGCATCGATGATCTGGAGGTCGGCGTCACAGCCGGGTGCCACGATGCCCTGGGAGAGCCCGAAGACGCTCTTCGTGTTCCCCGTTGCGAAGCAGACCGCCGTTTCCGCGGGTATGCCGCAGAGGGAGGACATGAAGTTGACCATCCTCCATATTCCGAGGGGGATGACACCCGTCCCGGAGGGGGCGTCGTTGCCGAGGATAAGTCTTTTCAACGTTCCCTTTTCCTTCATGAACCTGCCGATCTCGAGGGCCGACAGGGGGTTGCCGCAGTGGACGACCTCGATGGCACAGTCCGTCTGCTCGATGACCCGCTTCACCTCGGGGACGGGGATGCTCGTGGGTCCGCCGTTTAAATGGCAGGCCACCGTCGGCTTCGCCACGAGGACGTCGTCACAGGTCACGGTGGAGCTTCCCGGCACCGACGTGCCGCCGACGTGCATGAGGACCTTCATGCCGTACTTCTTCGCCCACTCGACCATCTGCCGCGCCTCTTCGGCCGCCTTTATGCTCCCGAGGCCGATCTCGCCGACAAGCCATACGCCGTCTTCGGCGAGCTCCTTGAAATCCGCCTCGACGAGGCCTTTCTCGAGTATGAGGCCCCCGCCGTATGTCTTTACGCCCGCCGGCCTCAGCTTCGCGAAGGATTTCTGGGCCAGAAGCGCCAGGGCCTTCGTCCCCTTGGGGTCCGTCGGCCTGCCGGGCAGGTGGACCTCTCCGGCGGATATCATCGAGGTCACGCCGCCGTGGAGGCTGCTTTCGATATAGCCGAGCTGGCTCTGGCGAGGGGTGAAATCGCCGAACACGAAGTGCACATGGGAGTCGATGAACCCCGGACAGACCGTCATGCCGTTGGCATCGATGACCTTGTCGGCCTTCGGTTCCGTGCTTTCGATGGCCTTGATCCTCCCGTCCTCGATAAGGATGGAGACAGGGCCGTCTACGATAGGCTTCTCAATGTCCCCTGTAAAGATCTTTCCCACATTCCTTATAACGAGCGTGCTCATGCGCTTCCTCCTTTCACTCGGTTCATCGTTTGTTCTCTTCTTGATTCTTCTCCAGGGCCAGCTTGAGCCTCTCTATGTCGCAGGGCAGCCGGCGCATCCGGACCCCCGTCGCGTCATATATCGCGTTCACGATGGCCGCGGCCTGGGGTATGAGCGCCGGTTCGCCGACCCCTTTGGCCCCGAAGGGGCCCGTGGGTTCGCGGTCTTCCACGATTATCGCCTCGACCTCGGGCATATCCATCGATGTGGGGAGATAGTAATTGTCGAAGGATTCACTCTTGCCCGGAATGAACTCCTCCATGAGCGCAAGGCCGACCCCCATGGCCACACCCCCGTAGATCTGTCCTCTGACGTTGCTCACGTTGATGGCCCTTCCCACGTCATGGGCCGCGTGCACCCTGACGGCCTTGCAGACGCCCGTCACCTCGTCGACGTCGACCTCGGTCATATGCGTGGCAAAGCCGTACGTCGCGTAGGGGGCGCCCTGTGACGTCTCGGGGTCCGGCGCCGTTGTGGGTGGGTCGAAATGGCCATCAAAGATCGGGATGCCGCTGTCGGCGGCGGCACGGTAGATGTCCTTCAAGGACTTGCCTTCGTAATAACCCTGTTCCTTCAGGTATTTCTTCAACTTCTGGGCGGCGTCGCAGACGGCCATCCCCGATATGTAGGTCTGGCGGCTCGCGGACGTGGAGCCGGCGTCGTACGACGTGTCCGTATCGCCCCGCACGAGGTCGATGCCCATCTCTTCCATGCCCAGGGCGTCGCAGAGTATCTGCAGAAGGGCCGTGTCAGACCCCTGGCCGATGTCGCAGACCCCGGAGTGCATCTCTACCCTGCCCTCGGGGGTGAGGGTGAGGTAGCAGCTTGAGGGGTTCGATATCCCCGTGTTGCCTATGCCGTAGTACATGCATCCCAGGCCGAAGCCGCTGCCGGGTCCCTCTTTGCGCCGCTCCCTCCAAAAAGGCTCCACGGCCTTCAAAGTCTCAAGGAGTCCCGCGCTGTGGTTCAATACCTGGGAGGTGGCGGTCAGCGAACCTCTCTTCAGGGCGTTCTTCATCCGTATGTCGAGGGGGTCCATGCCGATCTTCTCCGCTATCTCGTCGAGCTGGGATTCGTGGGCGAGGGCGAGCTGGGGCACGCCGAAACCCCTCATGGCGCCTGCCACCGGGTTGTTGGTGTAGTACACGCGCGAGTTGACGAGAACGTTGGGGACCTCGTAGGGGCCCGTGGCATGAACGGCGGCCCTCAGGCAGACCGTTTCGCCGTAGGAATTGTAGGGCCCCGTATCGCCGACGATGTTCACCTCGACGGCGGTGAGACTGCCATCCTTTCTTGCCCCCGTCTTGTAGACGATGTAGAGGGGATGTCTTTTCGTCTGGACCAGGAGACTTTCCTCTCTGGTGTACCTCATGAAGACGGGCCTCTTCGTGTGCCAGACGGCAAGCGCCAGGTAGCCCTCGACGGTGACGTCGAGCTTGCCGCCGAAGCCCCCGCCGGTCGTGGCCTGGATCACCCGGATCTCCTCCGGGGCAATGGCGAGCAGCCTCGATATCTCCTTCATCTTGTAGTGGATGTTCTGTGTGGAGGAGGCGACGACCACCCTCCCTCTGTCGTCGAGGTAACCGAGTCCCGCCTCGGTCTCCATGTAGGCATGGTCTATCCAGGTCGTGCTGTAGGTGTTTTCCACGATAAGGTCGGAGGCTTCGAAACCCTTCGCGGCGTCGCCCTTTATGACCTTGCGGTGGCTGAGGAGGTTTCCCCCGTCATGGATGAGGACGGGGGATTGTATGGAAAGGAAAGGATCCGATATGTTCTCGAGATCTTCGTATTCGATCCTGACGAGGTCAGAGGCCCTCTGTGCCACCTCTTCGGTGGCCGCGACGACGACAAGTATGGCCTCGCCCTTGCAGCGGACGCGCCCCGCGGCAAGAAAGGGCTGGTCCTTCCTGATCGCGCCGAAGAGGTTCTCTCCGGGTATGTCCTCGTGGGAGAGGATCTTTACGACCCCATCGAGGGCACGGGCGGCCGAGACGTCAATCCTCTTTATCACCGCGTGGGGGCGGGAGCTGCGGACCACCCGGGCGAAGAGCATGCCGTCCTTCCTGAGGTCATGGGCGAATGCCGCCGTCCCCAGGACCTTGTCGAGGGCGTCAACACGTGTTATATCCTGTCCTATGAACATAGTTCCGTCAACCTCTGAGCACTTCTGCGAGAATGCCCTGCAGGACGGGGAGCTTGTAGGCGTACGAGGGCCTGATCCCCGAGATGAGCTTTATCTCCTCCAGGGCCATCCGTATCGCCTCCGATATGGTGGCCTTGTTCTTCGGCGCTCCCTTGAGCAGGTCTTCCACCTTCTTTGCCCGGAAGGGCATGGGTGTGCATGAACCGATAGCCAGTTTCACGTCCAGGAACCTGTCGTTCTCTTCCCTGATGGCGAAGGCGACGCCGAGGCGCGAGATCGCCCAGGTCGCTCTTTTGGCGACCCTGCGGTAGCCTTCACGGTATCCCCGCAGGGGACCTATCTCTATGGAAGTGATAAGCTCCTTCCCGTCAATGGACGTTACGTAAGGTGCGACGATGACTTCTTCAAGTGGAACCTTCCGGCGCGCGTCCCTCGCTTCCAGGGTCAGGACCGCATCGTGTATGAGCAGGGGAGGTATGGAATCCGCTGCGGGGGAGGCGTTTGCCAGATTGCCCCCTATGGTGCCCATGTTGCGTATCTGCGGAGAGCCGACGAGCCCGCACGCCAGCGCGAGGCTCCGGGCGTTCCGGACGATGAAGCCATCGGAGCTGAGCCGTGCGTGCGTCGTGGCCGATCCGATGGATATCCTGCCGTCCGCTTCCGTCACGCCGAGGAGTTCGGAGATACCGGCCACGTCGATGATATGGCTATATTGTTTGCCGGCCCTCATCTTGACCATGAGGTCCGTCCCGCCCGCTATGATCTTCGGGTTCTTGAGGGAGGAGAGCCAGGAGAGGGCCTCGTCCTTAGTCCCGGCTGTTACACCTGCAAATTTCGGCAGCATTCTTTATGGCCTCTTCGATCTGTATGTATCCCGTGCACCGGCACAGGTTGCCGCTGATGGCCTCCTTGATGTCCTGGGCGTCGGGGTCGGCGTTCTTGAGAAGAAGGCTGTAAGCGCTAAGGAGCATCCCCGGCGTGCAGTACCCGCACTGGACGGCACCCGACCTGATGAAGGCCTCCTGCAACGGGTGGAGCACGCCGGAAGAGGAGAGGTATTCGACGGTTTTGATGTCCCGGCCGTTTGCCTTCGACGCCAGCGTCAGACATGAATAGTGAGGTTCGTTATCGACAAGGACGGTGCATGTCCCGCATTCCCCGATGCCGCAACCCTCCTTGACGCTCGTGACGCCGAGTCTTTCCCTGAGGGTGCTGAGAAGAGTCTCGTTGTCCTCCACCTCGACTGAGGTCTGCTTTCCGTTGAGCGTGAAGTCTATGGTCTTCATTTCCTTTTCCCGTTACTCGTTCATGCCCCGTTCATCTGCCCATGAGGCTCGGCAGGTACGTGGCGATCTGTGGAAACACGGTGAGAATTATGGCCGTGGCTATGACGGACAGGAGGAAGGGCATTGCCCCCCTGAATATGGTCCCCATGGGCACGTCCTTGGCGATTCCCGCGATGGTGTAGATATTGAGCCCCACCGGCGGTGTGATGAGCCCCGCTTCCATCATGAGCACCAGAAGGACCCCGAACCATATGGGATCGAACCCGATGGCGACGATTACCGGGAAGATAACGGGCAGGGTGAGGACCATCATGGAAACGGAATCGAGGAAGCATCCGAGGAGAAAGTATATGGCCACGATGATGACGAGAATGATGTACTTCGACACGCCAAGCCCCGCGATCCACGTCGAGACAGCCGTCGGTATCGTCGACAGCGCGAGAAAATAGCTGAAAAGAGTCGCGCCGGCGACGAGGAAGAGCACCATGATCGAGATCCTCGCCATTTCAAGGAGAGCGACGAAGAGATTCTCCCTGGTCAGCTTCCTCTTGATGATGACGATGATGAAAAGGGCGGTGGCGCCGATAGCTCCGGCCTCCGTGGGGTTAATGAAGCCCAGGTAGATGCCGCCCATAACGATGCAGAAGACAAGCAGGACTTCCCACACACCCTTGAGAGCGATGATCTTGTCCCTGAAGGTGACCTTTTCAGTGCTGCGCGGAGCAAGCTTCGGGTTTATGGCCACGAGGACTATGACGCATGCGATGAACGCGCCGGCCATGAGTGCTCCCGGCAGGATTCCGGATATGAGGAGCTTTCCGATGGACTGCTCCGTGAGCATGCCGTAGACGACGAATCCCAGACTGGGCGGTATGAGAAAGCTCAAGGTTCCACCCGCCGCGATGACCCCGCAGCCGAGTTTGGGATCGTATCCGAACCTGCGCATCTCCGGCAGGGCGACATTCCCCATGGCGGCTGCGGCGGCCACGGAAGACCCGCTCACGGCGCCAAAGGCCGCACAGGCACCGATGGTGGCGATCCCCAAGCCGCCGGGGAGCCTGCGGGCCCACTTGTCAAAGGTGTTGTAGAGCTCCCTCGTTATCCCTCCGGAGCCTGCAAAGCTTCCCATGAGGATGAAGAGGGGAATGATGGTATAGGGGTAGTTGTTGGCGACACCCCAGACGGTCTCCGCCAGCTTTGGCAGGGCGGCACCGAGTGAGGACAACGCCCAGAGCCCGGTGAAACCCACAAACATCATCACGAAGGCGATGGGCATGCCGAGGAAGAGGAGGATCACGAGGAGCACGCAGCCTAATATACCAACAGTAACAGGGTCCATTATTTCCTCCTTCCCAGGCTCACAATGGATGCTATGAGGTCAGTGAGAAACTCCGCCCAGAGCATGAGCCCGCACACGGCGACGAGCGTCTTGAAGGGCCACATGGGCACCCTGAGCTGGTCCGTCACCGCTGTTTCGGAGATTCCCTCGATCCAGCCGTATACCGTCATGATCGTGATGACGAAAAGGCACAGTACGTCGGTTATGATCTTGCAAACCAGCTGCCCTTTCTCGGGAAATCTCGACGTAAGGAAGTCGACGGCCACGTGGCCCTTGACCTGCTGGGTGTACGCGGCACCCAGCAGGATGATGATGGACAGCATGTATTCCGAGAGCTCAAGAGTGCCCGGGAGGGGCTTGTTGAAGATGGCCCTCCCGAGCACGTCAAAAGTGGTGATCAACATGAGGGGAATGGCAAGGAACATGCCGACAGAACAGACCGCGTACGTCGTCCTGTGTATCCCCTTTTGGAAACCTTCCAGCGCTTTCATGGCATTCTCTAAGCCTCTTTCATCAGACCTTCTTGAATTCAGGCGGGCAGGAAACGAGGTGGACGTTTCTCTTCTCGCATTCTTCGTTCATGATCGCGACGACCTTCTTCGCGTCCAGCTTTTTCGCCTCCATGTCGGAAACCCACTTGCGGGTCACGTCCTGGAACCTCTTGTACCACTGCTCCTGTTCGGCCTTGGGAAGGTCGATCATCTTGACGCCCATTTTCTGGATGTCCGCCATTATGTTCTTGTAGTCGTCCTTGCCCAGCCCGCCCGTCACCTTGAAGGGGTTCGTGCAGACGTCCTCGATGACCTTCTTCTGGTCCGCGGGCAGCTTGTTCCAGGACCTCATGTTCATGACGGTGCCTTCGGACACGCAGCCGAATGTGAGCACCGTGCCGTACTTCGCGACTTCGCCGAGCTTGTACGCGAGGACGAGCGGCGCGCAGGTGACGATGCCGTCGACTGTGCCCGTCTCCATCGCCATATAGACGTCGCCGAGAGGCATGAAGACCGGCTCGGCGCCGAGGGCCTTGATGTAGTTCGTCTGGTGCCCGCCGGGGGACCTCAGTTTCACGCCCTTGAGGTCGCCGAGCTTGGAGATGGGCTTTTTCGTCCAGATGAAGGACTGGATGCACCCGTTGAGCTCGAGGACCTTGACGTTCTTGAACTCATCCTTGAGCGCCCTGTTGTAGACGGCGTTGCCGATGTCCGCCGCGGTGTCCTTGCCGTCGACCCAGACAGCAAGGGAAAGGACGTCGGTCAGGGGGAACCGGCCGGGCGTCCACGTGGCGGTGAAGTAGCCGAGGTCGGACAGACCCTTCGCGACGATGTCGAAGTGCTCGGGGCCCTTGCCCAGAGCTGCGCCGGCGTACATCGTGTAGGCCAGTTGTCCGCCGCTTCTCTTCTTTACCTCTTCCATCATCGGCGTCCAGACCGTCCTGACCTCGCGGCTTACCGGCGGGTGCCAGGTACTGAACTTGAGATTGGCGCTCTGCGCGTGCAGAAGATTGCTGTCGAACACGCCCAAACCTGCCGCCGCCCCTACGACCGCGGCCCCCTTCAAAAAAGTCCTCCTGGAAATCTTCTTACATTCCTCACACATGGGATCTCCTCCTTCTACGTTTTATTGTCCTATGACTCCAATCGCGTTGCCACCCCGACCGCAGGGTACACCGGAACCTTCCTTGCCCGGGAGAGTGACCACACCTGATGCAGCCTTGTTTCCTCCGAGAAATCCCTGAGTTGTTCGATAGTTCCGCTATTTCTGCTGTTCATTTCCATAGTGGTACCAGAAGCGAATACCGGTGAAGCCATTAAATCATATTAATTTTATTAAATTCTATTTAATCGTGTCAAGGAATATTTCGGGATGAAAACCCCTTGAACGTGCGTCGTGAAGTGTGCCGAGGTGGTCATAGGAAACAACGGTGTCTCTCCTTAATACCGGTTGGGGGCCTTCTTGAGCAGTTCTGTTTCGTACTTTCCCTGCCATCTTCGGAACAGGGAGTGATCGATGTCCATGAGGTCGAGTATCTTGCCCACGGAGTGGTCTATGAGCTCCCCGATGGTCCCTGGATTGAAATAGAAAGCCGGCACAGGCGGCAGGATGATCCCTCCCATGTCCGCGACCCGTGACATGAGGTCGAGGTGCCCCTTGTGCAGAGGTGTTTCCCGGACGGCGAGTATGAGCCTTCTTCGCTCCTTCAGCACGACGTCCGCCGCCCTTGAGATCAGGTTGTCGTTGTAAGAGTTGGCTATCGCAGAGAGGGTCTTGACCGTGCACGGTGCCACGACCATCCCGTCTGTTCTGTAGGAGCCGCTCGATATCGACGCCGCGAGATTGTGCTCGTCGTGGACCACCGTTGCAAGACCTTTCACGTCCTCAACGGTGCGCTCCGTCTCATGCACGATGTTCTCAGCGCCCTGACCCGAGAGGATGAGATGGGTCTCGACGCGTAAGTCGCTGAGGGCCTCGAGGAGTCTGATGCCGTAGATGACACCCGTCGCACCGGTGATGGCCACTATGATCCGCTTCATCCTTCCCTGTCTCCTCGCGCCCGGAAGGTGAGCTTCGCACCGACCGTGCCCGGTATCCACCTGTTGCCGAACTTCTCCATGAGCCGCCGCCCCGCGCGATAGCCCGTGCAATGCATTGCAGAGAGCCATTGCACGTTCCTTTTCCTCAGTTCCCCGATGGTGCCGACGAGCTGCGGCTCCGCGGCGTTGTTAAGGTGTAAGCCCCCGACCACGGCATGGATCGTCTGTCCGGGGAACTGCTTTTCCGCTGCCCGCATCGTGTTGACGAGCCCCGCGTGGCAACAGCCCGTAAGTATAATGATACCACAGCCGTCAAGTTCCACGAAGATCGACTGGTCGTCCCGTATGTCGTCATGGACCATGCCGCCTGCCGTGCCGACGAAGGCGTTGGGCATTCCCTTTTCGTAGGCGACGGTCCGTTCGATCTGCCCCGAGACGCGGACGCCGAGGCCGAGGTCCACGGGGCCGGCACTCCTGATGGTCCTCATCTCGTAGGTCCGGATGAGTTCCTCGTCTATGACCCAGGGGCCGACATAGGTGGATGCGCCGGTCTTGATGAACCGTTCCCTTCCGGAAGCCTCGGGGTGAATGACGAGTTTCGCGTGCAAAGGCGCGGCCTCGAGCATGCGCGCCAGGTTGCAGAAGTGGTCCACGTGGCCGTGGCTCAGCACGAGGTAGTCGACCTGTCCCGGGTCGATGCCAAGAAGCTCCATGTTGTGGGGCATCACCTCGGGGCTGCGTCCGAAGTCGTAGAGCACCTTAAGGGCGCGGTCACCCTCATATACCGTGATGAACATGGAGAGGCCCTGTTCGGCCCAGAGCCGGGAGCCCTTTCCGGGAACGGGGTACTCGACCACATCCGTCGACGGGAGGAAGATGTCCACGTAGTTGTCAACGAGGACCGTGATCTCGCACCTGTCAGCCATGGGATATCCTTTCCAGCGCCAGGTGGACGACCCCCTTCACTGCCCGGGCCTTGTACTCCATGGTCGGCCTGCCGGGGATGCTGTCGCGGACCGCCTCGGAGGCACACTGTGCTATCCGGTCCCGCTCGTCTCCGGTCAGCGTGCCCCGGGAGATGATGGGCGCCGCCCTGTCCACGCTTACCGGGGCCTTGCCCAGCGTTCCGAGGACGAGGCTCGCTTTCTCGATCACACCGGCGGGGTCCCGCCGTATCACGACGGCGGCATTGAGCCGCGCTATGGCAAGGGCGTTGCGCCTGCCCAGCTTCGCGAATGAACCTGTGACGGAGCCCGGGCGGACGGGGATTACGACCTCTTTGATGATCTCGCCAACGACGGGTCGCCCATTCCTTTCTTCCAGGAATTGCCGTACCGGGAGGATTCTCTCACCTGTTTTCGAGGAGAGGACGACGAGCGCCTCGTGCGCAACGAGGGCGGGAAGACTGTCTCCGGCCGGGGACGCCGTGGCGACATTGCCGCCGACCGTCCCCGCGTTGCGTATCTGGGGCGAGCCTATCTCAGAGACCGCCGCCGTAAGGGCCGGCGCGTATTGACCTGCCGCCGTCGAGGCGGACAGGTCGGCAAAGGTGACCATGCTCCCGATGTGGAGGCCGTCCCCGGTCACATCGAGGCGTTTGAGCTCCGCAAGGCCTGAGATGTCGATGATCGCCGCGGGTTTCTTTTCGCCCTGTCTTAGCGAAATAACGAGGTCGGTACCGCCGGCAAGGATGGCGGCCTTTTCCCGGAACCTTTCCAGGAGGTCATGTATCTGATCCATCTTCCGGGGTCTGTGGTATTCAAGTCCGTCGATATACACGTACCACTCCTTGATCCCCGTTAGGGAAGCGGGGAAAAGACCTTTGTGAGGTCCACCTTCCGCACGATCTCCTCGGGCGGCTGGGCCTTGATCGCATATGCGCGGTCCGTGGGCTTTGTCGCGTCTATGACGAGGCCGGCGCCGCGTATCTCGTGTTCCAGGGAGGGATCGAGCACCTGCCCCTGCATACCCTTGAGAATGTTCACGTCACGGTCCGACTGCACCCGCGTCGCCACGGCCCACATGACCTGTTTCAGGTTGCCCGGGTCGATGTCGTCGTCCACGAGGATCACGTGCTTGATGAAATTGCTCTGGCTGAATGCAGCCATGGCCGCACGCAGCTGTTCGCCTTCCGTCTTCTTCTTCAGGCTTATGATCATGTTGAGGGGGCCGCCGGAGTCGACCCAGCTTATATCCATGACGTTGGGGATGACGGCCTTGATGTTGGCATAGATATCAGCCTGGATGGGGTAGTGGGCGTAGAGGTTTTCCTGGTGACCTCCGAAGACGCCGACGATGATGCCGTCACGACGGGCGGTTATCGCCGTCACCTCGACGAGCCACGAGAGGCGCTGGGGCCCGCTGTAGCCGGTAAACTCGCCGAAGGGTCCTTCGATGGTCCGCCGGTCGCGGACGATCTCGCCTTCGAGCACTATCTCAGCGTTGGCCGGCACGAGGAGTTCCGAGCCCAGGGTCTCGGACGGGGTTACCTCAAGGCCTTCGCCCATAACGCCGCCGGCCACCCGGTACTCGTCCTGATCGAGCTTCGTAAGTCCCGCCCCCACCAGGAAGAACGCGGGATGGTGTCCGAGAACGATGGCTATCGGCAGCGACTTTCCGTCCTCTTCGGCCGCCATGAAGTATGTCCAGAGATGCCGCGGTGACATCCATATGCCGAGATGGTTCCTGTCGATGACCATGCACCTGTTCCAGGAGATGTTGTATCGCCCCGTTTTGTGGTGACGGGCGACGATGATGGGTGTGAGGTAGGGCCCCCCGTCCATCTCGTTGGTCCTGGGTATGGGAAGCTTTTCCAGGTTGACGTCGGACCCCGTGTAGATGACCTCCTTGACGGGAGCCGCGCTCTTGTCCACCACCACCACATCCCTCGGGGAGGACTGCATCTTCATGTAGCGCTCCATCACCTCGACCCTCGTTGGCTGTGCCAGGTCGAAGGCCGAGCCGATCTTCGGGACCGTGGCGAAGGTGTTCATGAGAAGCCGGTAAGAGGTGGGGTTCCCTTCGATGTCCCGCGCCCGTTCGAAAAGCACGGCCGGGTACTTCGACTGCCGCTCCAGGCATTCCATCACCGCCGACGCCTCGAACTTCGATGGCGTTACCTCCTGTGACGTGCGGACGAGTTCACCGGGGAAGTTCTGTTCCACATGTGAGAGCCATTGACGCAGATCTTTTGCCATGGTGCACCTTATCCTTTCTTTTCCGGCATGTAGAGTATTTCAGGAATGGTCGCCTCATTGAGGGGCTTGCGGATCCTGGTGAGGGCCGACGAGACGGAAGGGCCGACCTGCCTGATATAGTCCGCGTGATCTATGTACGTGTCACACCCCGGGCAATGCAGGGGCAGCCGGTTGTCCGTAAGGAGCGTCTCACAGTAGAATGTCTTCCCGCATCGCTCGCATGTGATGAATACCAGTTTCATTGTTGAGCCTCCTTATGCTCTAGTGCCTTTGTCACCTCTTCAAGGGTGAGCGGCAAACTGTGGAAATCGGCCCCGGTGGCATGCGATACGGCGTTCGCGATGGCCGCCGCGCCGGGGACAAGGGCGGGTTCGCCGACACCCTTCGCACCGAAAGGCCCTTCTTTGTCGGGCAGCGGTACGGTTATGATCTCGACGGCTGGCACATCCATGCTGGTGGGGAGAATGTAGCTGTCAAAATTGCTGTTCTGCACCACCCCCCGCGAAAGCTTGATCTCTTCCGTCAGCGCGTAGCCGACGGCCATTCCGATGCCGCCCTCTATCTGGCCGGCGAACAACGTGGGGTTGATTACCGTCCCCACATCGTAGACCGCCAGTACCTTCTCGACGGTCACCTTCCCGGTGTACGCGTTCACGCGCACCCTCGCGCATTGGACCCCGTAGGTGTAGAAAGCGTAGGGGTTGCCCTGGCCGTTCTCATCTAGGGGTGTCACGGGTGGATCATACTCCCCTTCAACGTGGAGCTTCCCTTCGAGGTCCGTCGCCACGCGGGCGAAGGCGATGGGGTCGCGGCCGGGTACGACGATTGCGAAGCCTCCGTCCGCACGCCGTATTTCCGCCTCTTTCTCGTTGAAGGAGTAAAAGGCGGCCGCTTTCGTGAGGATGGCCCGGCGCAGCTTCTCCGCGACGATCTGTACCGCTTTTCCCACGATCGAGGTATTGCGCGTGCCCGACGTGGTCCCCGAATCGGGGGTGCATCGCGTGTCGGCGCTTTTCACGCGGACGTACTCGGGCTCGACGCCGATGGCGGCTGCGGCAATCTGTGAGTAGGTGGTGTTTGAGCCCTGGCCTATGTCGGGCGTCCCCACGGCGAGGTCCACAAGGCCGTGCCGGTTGAGGTTCGCCCGCGCCGCTCCCGGATTGGGCATTCCCGTCCGTCCGTTTCCGTAGAAGAAGGCGGCGATTCCCCAACCCCTCTTCTCATAGGGCCGCAGGGGTTCTTCCGGTCTTTCCTCTTCATCCCGCGCGATCCGTTCCCGCGCGATCGTGAGGATCCGGCGGAGGGTGACACCCGAGAGCACCTGTCCCGTTGCCGAGGCGTCTCCGTCGATGAGGGCATTCTTGAGGCGCAGGTCTATCGGGTCCATTCCGAGGGCCTCGGCGAGCCGGTCCATCTGCCGTTCACAGGCAAAGGCGACCTGGGGCTGGCCGAAACCCCTCATGGCACCGCTTATGGGATTGTTCGTATGCACTCCCCGTACCTCGAGCAGGACGTTGGGGACCCTGTAAGGCCCGGCGCCGGCAATGATCATCCTTGGCAGTACCGTTGACGTGTAGTCGGTATAAGCGCCGGAGTCGGCCTCTATCTCAAGCCTTACCGACGTTAGGGTGCCGTCCTTCCTTGCGCCGTGGATGTACCTGATCACGCAGGGATGCCTCTTCGTGGAGACCTGAATGCTCTCTTCCCGGGTGTACGTGATGGAGACGGGCATGCCGGCCGTGACGCAGAGGAGAGCTGCGATGGCATTGAGCGCGATGTCGGATTTGCCTCCGAAACTGCCCCCGATCTCCGCAGCCGCGGCGTTGACCCGTTCAACGGGCCAGCCCAGCACCCTCGCCACCTCGCGCTGGTCGAGATGGACGCTCTTTGTGGTGCTCCAGAAGAAGACCCCGTCCCTGGCGGGTTCGGCGAGGACTGCCTCGGGTTCCAGATACGCGTGTTCCACCGGCGCCGTCCGGTATTCGCCGCGGACGACGACGTCGGCCTCTTCCAGCCCTTTCTGCCAGTCGCCCTTCACGATCTTTCTGTGGATACACACGTTCCCGGCCGCATCGGCCACCTGCGGCGCATCGGGCTCGAGGGCCCGGTCCGTGGTCTCGAGGACGGGCAACTGCTCGTAGGTGACCCTGATCTTCCCGATAGCTTCTTCAGCGATCTCCTTCGTTTCAGCGGCCACGGCTGCCACCGCCTCGCCGCAGAACCTCACCTTGTCGTCGGCGAGCACCCGCTGGTCCTTGGCCCCCGTCATTCCGATGCGGTTCTGGCCGGGTATGTCAGCGGAGGTCAGGACCGCCTTCACGCCCGGCATCGCCCGGGCCTCTTCGGTATCTATGGCAAGGACCCTGGCGTGGGCGTGGGGGCTGCGCAGTATCTTTCCATGGAGCATTCCCGGGCGGATCATGTCGCCCGCGTACAGAGCGCGCCCGGACATCTTTGCCCCGGCATCGGGTTTGGGAAAACTCCCGCCTATTATGTCATCCTGTACCATTTCAATCCTTCTCGTCGTCGGTCCCGGGAGCATCCGCCGCCTTCCTGATCGCGGCGACGATCCTGTGGTAACCTGTGCAGCGGCAGATGTTTCCCGATATTGCCTTCCTTATCTCATCGTCGGAGGGCTTATCCCTGCTGTCGAGGAGGGCCTTTGCCGAAATGAGCATGCCGGGTGTGCAGTAGCCGCACTGTACGGCGCCTTCGCTTAGGAAGGCATCCTGGAGGGTCCGTGTGCTGTCCCCCTCCAGGCCCTCTATGGTCATAACACTTTTGCCGTCAACCGAGGCAGCCAGAACGAGGCAGGAATTCACCGGCCTGCCGTCGAGGAGCACGGTGCAGGCACCGCACTCCCCTATGCCGCAGCCCTTCTTGGTGCCCGTGAGCCCGAAGGTTTCCCGCAACAGGTCGACAAGGACCTCGTCGGGGCTCACCAGGGCCTCTGCAGCTTTATTGTTGAGGACGAAGGACACCTTGTATTTCCCGGCTGCCATTGTTGACTCCTTTACTTCACCCAGCCTCTTTCCTTGTAGTATTTGAGCGCTCCCGGATGGATGGGGATGCCCGGTTCCTTGGGCATATCCTTCAGTTTTCCGAGGGACATGGCCTTTGCCATTTTCACGTAACGATCGTAGTTCTCGGCTATGCTCTTCGTGATGCTGTAGACGACGTCATCGGGCAGGTCTTCGCTGACGATGATGTTGCAGAATGAAGCAACCCCTTTCACGGGATAGGTCACTCCCTTGTAGGAATTGGCGGGAAGGGTGTAGGGTTCGAGCCCTTTGTGCTCCTTCACGAGCTTCTTGATGATGTCGTCGGAAATCGAAAGAAGCCGTATCTGCCGGAAGGAGTTGACGTTCGTCAGGGTGGGTGCGGGATACACCATGGCGCCGTAGAGGATGGCGTTCACGTGGTTGTCGATCATGAGCTGTGCGCCGTCCTCGAAACTGACCATCTGTGCGTGAACGTCCTTGTACGTGATGCCGTACTGTTCCAGTATCCGCCTGGTGACGAGCTCCACCGCGGAGCCTTTGGGCCCGGGGGTGACCTTCTTCCCTTTGAGCTGCTCGACGCTCGTTATGCCCGAGTCCGCAAAGACGGCAAACTGCATGGGCTCCGCGAAGAGGGTTCCCAGCACGCGAATGTTGCGGAGCTTCTTGCCCTGGAAGGGCCCGGTGCCTTCCCAGGCGTCGTTCACGACGTCGGAAAAGGAGAAGGCGATGTTGAGCTTGCCTCCGGCCACGCCTATGACGTTCGCATAGCCGCCCACCGGCACGCTGGAGCCCTTGATGTTGGGGTTTCTTTTCAGGACGTCTTCGAGCATGGCCGTCCCGATCACCTGCCAGAGACCTCCCGCGGGAGCAGTTCCCCACTTGAGATCAACCGGTCCCGCCGCCATGGCCCTCGGGCCTGCGGCAAAGACGACGCATACGGCAAGAACCGCCACTGACATTACCAAACCGATCTGTTTTCTGCCAAGCATTGCCTGACCTCCTTTAGATTATTGAATTGAGTCACCGGATTATTCCCTGCACAATCCTTTCCCGCTCCCCTGCTACCTCGGTGCGAGTTCCGTTGTGGCCTTTCGTCCCCTCAACTGCAAGAGGGCGAAGATTATTATCAGACACGCGCCGATGGACATCATGATGAGGCCAGGGGCGATGAGGGCAAAAGCGGCCAGAAGGGCGATCACCCTCTCCGTGACCCCCAGGGTACGCCTGAAATAACCGCTGATAGCGATGGCAAGGCAGAACACGCCGATGCATGCGGTCACCACGGAGATGATTATCTGCCCCGTGGAGCCCATGAGGAGGAGACCGGGATCATAGGCGAACATGAAGGGCACGATGAACGCCACGAGGGCAAGACGCGTGGCGGTCCATCCCGTCTTCCACGCGTCGGAGTCCGCTATTGCCGCGGCGGTGAAGGCCGCGGAGGCGTCGGGCGGAGTGATCATCGCAAGACAGGAGAAGTAGAAGGCGAAAAGGTGGGCCGCAGGCACCGAGAGACCAAGGCCGATGAGCGCCGGGATGACCGTCGCGGCCTGGATGATATAAGCGGGCGTGGTGGGCAATCCCATGCCCAGGATAAACGCCACTATACAGCCGAGGACAAGGCCCAGAAGCAGGTTGCCATGGGCAAGATAGATAAACGCGCTTCCAAGCCGGTGACCGAGTCCCGTCATATCCACGGTTCCCACGATGATGCCTGCCGTGGCACAGGCGATCATGACGATAAGCATGCGCACCGCCCCGTCTTCCAGTGCGGTCAGAATCACCGGCAGGTTCATCCTCGTCGATCTTCGGAACTGCGCCACGACGAGGGCGGTAACACAGCCTATGCCGCCCGCCAGTCGCGGCGTGAACCCGGCGACAAGCATGTATATGAGAGCGATGATGGGGATGACCATGTGACCGTACTCTTTGACGGTCTCCCTGACGGTGATGTCCGACAGCACAGGCTGGAGCTTGAGTCTCCTCGCTTCAAGGTCTACGATGAAGAAAAGGCTCATGTAGAAAAGAGCGGCAGGGAAGATGGCATACTTGAGGATCATCGAATAGGGGATGCCGCTGAAAGCCGACATGACGAAGGCCGCAGCCCCCATGACCGGAGGCATTATCTGTCCGCCGGTGGACGCCGAAGCCTCCACCGCTGCGGCGAAGTTCGGGTTGTACCCCGCCTTCTTCATCATGGGGATGGTGACGCTCCCTATGGTTGCGACGTTGCCCGTGGCGGTGCCGCTTATCATCCCGAAAAGCGTGCTTCCCACGACGGCCACCTTCGCCGGCCCCCCCGTAGTTCTGCCTGCAAGGGAGAAGGCCAGGTTGCTGATCAGAAGGGTGCCGCCGCACCGCAGGAGAATTGATCCAAAGATGATGAAAAGCGCTATTTCCGTAGCGGATACCCCGAGGGGGATGCCGAACACGCCGCCCATGGAAAGGAAGTTGAAATCGATGATCGCGGTCCAGTCGGTGGGCGCCGCCCGCAAAAGGCCGGGGAGAAAAGGTGCGACGAAGGGATAGAAGATAAAGCCGATCGCCACGTAGAGAAGGCCCGGGCTGACCACGCGCCGGGCCGCCTCCAGGACGAGCAGTATGCAGGCGATACCGAGGAACTTTTCGTACCAGGCAAGGGGCGAGATCAGAGAGTAGCGCTCAACGGTGATCCACTCGTAATTCCACAGTATGTAGCCGATGACGAAGAGGACTGCGATGAAGGGAATGGTGTCGAGCCTGGATTTCCTGCCCCACTGACGGCCCTTTGCGTCGTACACCATGAAGACAAGCAAGAGACCGAGACCCAGGTGGATCGATCTCTGCATGAGGGCGTCCAGGGACCCGAAGAGGGCCGTGTAGAGCTGGAAGACAGACAGGACCACCCCCACGATCGATGCAAGTTTTCTGATTGCCGGCTTGTCGTGCCAGTACTCTTTCCATGTCAGGGTGGTCATGTCTTACGTCTCCTCAGCTCGAATTCGCGCTATTTGATCATTCTCTCACAATCTCCGGTTCCTGTTACCCGTTCTCCGTGTGCCGTTGCTGCAACTATACAAAGTACCGTAATTCCCGCCGGGCGCTATAACTCCATGAATATCAAACCCATCTAAGAGTTACCGTCTTCTCGTCGAGGAACATCTTGACGGAATCCATTCTCGATTTCGAGTTCCCGAAGAAGGAGTCCTTCTTGGACCCGAGGCCGAAGAAGGCGTAAGGCTGGGGTATGCCGGCGTTGACCCCGACATTGCCCACCTCGCATTCCCGTATGAACTTGCGGGCGGCCTTTCCGCTCTCTGTGACGATGCAGGCGCTGTGGCCGTAGTTCGTGGAGTTTATGAAGCTGATGGTCTCATCGAGGTTGTCCATTCTTATGAGATTGCACAGGGGTCCGAAGGCCTCTTCCTTTGCTATGTGCATCTCGGGGGAGACATTTTCGAAGATGTTGGGGCCCATGAAATACCCCTCTTCGTAGCCCTTGACCTTTGCGTTGCGGCCGTCGAGTAGAAGTTTTGCCCCCGACCGCAGTCCCGATTCGATGAAGCCGACCACCTGCTCCCGTCCGTTCAGCGTTGTCATGGGTCCGAGCTCCACGCTCTCGTCGAGGCCGTAGCCCATCTTCATGGCCTTTGAGGCGGCGATCAGTTTGTCCTTCAGGGTCTTATAGAGCTTGTTGTCTCCGAGGACGACGACGTTGTCCGATCCGAGGCAGCGCTGGCCGCTCATGCCGAAGCAGCCCCTGAGGATGTAATTGACGGACTGGTCGAGGTCGGCGTCGGGCATGATGACGATAGCGTTCTTGCCGTTGCCGTTCAAGGACGAACGCTTGCCGTACTTGCCGCATATCTCGAAGAGCTCCTTGCTGACCCGCGTCGAACCTATGAGCCCCACGCCCTGCACCCTGGGGTCGGAGAGGATGACCTTGTTCAGTTCCCGCTCCGGTCCCATGTGGAGGAGGTTGACGACGCCGGGAGGGAACCCCGCCTCATCGATCATTTTGGACATGGCATCCGCGGCCACCGGGCACTGGCGGCTCGGCTTCACGATGACCGTACAGCCGCAGGCGAGCGCGTAGGGGACGAAAGACGACCAGGCGTGCATGGGGATGTTGCCGGGGGTGATGATGAGGAAGACACCGACAGGTTCGTGGATGAGGTAGCAGTCTATCCCGTTCGCAAGCTGCTCGACGTGTTCGCCTTTATAGAAACCGTACATGGAGCTGCCCGCCGCCTCGATGTTCTCGATGCATCGGGAGATTGTGCCCCTTCCGTCGCTGATGGTGCAGCCGTGGTCCTGGACGAGGATCCGTGAGAGTTCCTCGTGGTTCCTCATGAAGGTGTCCCTGAGGTTGAATATGAGTTTCGCCCTGTCCCTGAAGGGGACGTTTCTCCACTTGCCGAAGGCGGCATGGGCCGCGGCTATGGCTTTTTCCACGTCGTCAGGACCGGCCACCGGGGCTTTTGCTATCACCTTACCCGTCGCGGGGTTCGTGGCATCGAAGTACTTTCCTGTTTGCGGCTTTACCCACTTCCCATTTATGTGCAGATCCAGTTTACCGTAGTTTTTATTTACTTCTTTCAGTAGTGCCATGACAATTCCTCCTTAAAAGATTGGCGCTCCTAGAATGTTGGGGGGGTTATGACCCATATGACGATCACGTCTTCCGTTCCGCTGTTCCCCCAATCGTGCGGGACGGCGGATGAAAAGTAGAAGCTCTCATCCTTACGGATCTTGTGCAGTTTGTTATCGAGCATAAGGTCCATTTCTCCCTGGACCACATAGCCAAACTCGTCTCCATCATGCGAATACATGCCGTGAGAGCCGCCGCCGGGCTTGATAACGGTATAGAAAGGCTGCATTTTCTTGTTGGCCGTATTCCTCACGAGGGACTGTATCCTGGCGTCCCATCTGTTCAGTTGAATGACAATGCGCGAGTTCTCGCGCATCACGACATCATCATCGTTGGCCCTCTTCATGAAGAAATCGACGATATTCACGTTGAGGGCTTCGGCGATTCTCTTGAGCATCGATATGGAAGGGTCTGCCTTCCCCCGTTCCAGCTGGGATATCAAAGAGGGCGTGCACTCGACGATCTCCGCAAGTTGCTTGATATTCAGGTTTTTCTCTTCCCGGAACTCTTTGATCTTCTTTCCTATATCCATATCCGTACCTGACAAAAGTGATTAAATCTTATTTATTTTATTAAATATGATTTAATTCTGTCAAGCGGTTTTTTGGGGAACAGAAAAACCCCGGACGATGTATCGCCCGGGGCCGGTTATTCGATCGGTGGTAGTGTTCAGGCTGCCGCGGTCTTTTGTGCGAGACCCAGCCTGTCAAGGGTCTCGAAATATGCCTCGATCCTTGTGCGGACCTGGGATTCGGCGTAGAAGCGCTGATCGCCCATGTCGCTCTCGAAGACGAGGGCGGGGATGCCCGTTCTCTTCGTGAGGATGTCCTTCAGGGTCGGCACGGCGAAGGATACGGCCTTGCAGCTCCTGTTCATGAACATGATCATGCCGTTCATGGAGTACTTCTTGAAAAGATCCATGGCCATATCGGCCCTGTCCTCGATGGTGGAGTTGGAGAAGCGGTTCACGTAGTTCTCGGCCAGGGTTTCCAGCGGGTCCTTGTTGAGGTCGAAATCGAAGCTCCAGGCGTGCACGTACAGAGAGGTGAGGATGACGCCGCCATAGGAGCCGAGAAGCTTCGCATGGTCGCTGAACTTGAACCACACCGGCAGGTTCTCCCAGTAGAGGCGGTATTTCTCCTGGTCCTTCGGCAAAACGCCGATGCCCTGGTCCACCTTTGCCTGGATCTCATCACAGAGTGTCTGGTAGTAGTCGACGCACTCCTGTGTGCCCCGGCGGTAAACGGCAATGGCCATGCCGATGAGGGCGTCGAAGATGCTGATGGGCGACGGCTTGTACTGCGCCATGTCGAGAAACTTTTTGTAGAGGATGCTCGAGGCTGCGGAGTACTTCATCACCTCTTTGAGGCGGTCGTAATCGAATTTCCTCTTCGTCACCTTTTCGAGGAAGCTTATGAGTTCCTTGAGCTGGAGGACACAGTATTTCACGATCTCCTTGCGGGCGTTCTTGTCCAGAATGTGCTCCGGGGTATCGAAGACGAAGACGGGAAGGTCGCCCCTGCGCGCCAGCACCTGGAACCACTTGGTCAGGGTGAAGCACTGGGCGTTGCAGGCAAGGAAGAGGTCCGGGTCGGGGATGCCCCTTGTCACGGTGACACCGGTCTTGCGGTAGCCCAGGTCGCTTCGGGCGTAGGCGCACAGGTGGCTCGTGTAGCCCATGCCTTCGACGACCGAGCAGAGCTCCACGCCCTTCTTCGCCGTCAGGTTCGCGACGGCGTGGTTTTCGGGATAGATGGGTACGATGTCGTGGGCAACGAAGATCTCCACGGGGGAGATCGCCGTCGTGTACCCGACGAGCTTGTTGTTATCATGAGCATGGAAGGCGTCTTCCATGTATTCGTCGGTGATCTTCTTGGAAAGTTGTTTCGATGTCAGCTTATCGTTCATAGTGAGCCCCCCTTGAGTGATTCGAAGAATGCCTGCGCCCGTGTAAGGACATGAGACAAGGACGTCGTCTGGTATTCCGTGTCAAGGACGTGTATCGGTATCCCTTCCTTCTTGATCATGTCCTTGAGATCGGGAAGGTCGTATTCCTGGGACTCGCAGAATTCGATGTGCACGTAGATGACCGCCTTCGCCTTCGTTTCCTTGTAGAGTTGCCTGACCTCTTCGAAATTCTTGTAAACGTTGTCGTGAATGGGTGAGAAGAACCCCCGCTTGAAATGCCTGTCGGCCAGCGCGTCGATGGCGTCGCCGTTCAGGGCCGGGGCCCCCTGCAGGTAGCGCGTGCCGGTGACCAGCGTGTCTCCGACGATATTGACGCGAAGGTCGTCGAAGATATCGAAGATCTCGGGCGGGTCACAGGTGATGCCCACCATGATCACATCGGTGTAGTTCTTGCTCTTCTTCATCTTGAGGCCGTCCTTGATGGCCTTGAGACTCTTGTTGAACTCGGCCTTGTCCACCTGCTGCGAGACCTTCATCATGGCAAAGAACTGCTTGTTCGTGATGGTGCCGGGAAAATTCCTCTTGATCTCGTAAAGCTCTTTCAGTATCGCCTTGTTCTCGTTGTGCAGGGCGATCGAGCTCATCAGGGCGCCGTTGTCCAGTTTCTTTCCAAGCCAGCCGCTGAGGGAATCGATGAGGCGCTCTATCTCCTCCTTGACCCAGTACCGGGCGCTCGGCCTGTCGGCCTGGCGCGGCGCGAGGTAGCTCGTGACGAACTTGTCGGGAAAATTGATCCGCCATATGTCCGAAAGGTGCTGTGTGGTGTCACAGACCTGAGGCAGAACAAAACCGCTGAAAAGATCGCCCTCGTAACTCAGTGCGAGTTCGAGATTGCTCCGAGCCAGTGAACAGGCATTGTCCGGAAGGTGACTGGGCGCCTTTTTTAAGGGTTTATGAGTACCAAGAATTGTCACGGGGAGGAGATCGAATGCATAGATCACCTCTTCAGGAACATCAGCGATGGTACTCCCGACTACTTTCTTTCCTGTATCTCTAGCCCATTGTCGGATGGAAGGATACGGATCCCGCGCGAGTGCAACAACATCCTTCAGATTTAAGCTTTCCCACATAACCCCTCCAAAAATGATGAAAAATTTCACTCATTATATGAAGGTTCACCATTATTGTCAAGGTAAGTTTGGGACGTCATAACCCCTCTAAAACAAAGGCGGACGGGCATTCCGCGGAGGATGCGCCGCGAGGGCGGGAGAGAAGCCGCCGCCCGTCACGACGTCTGTGTCTGAACCCACCGCGCATAGTCGGGCAGGGCGGCGCTGACGGGGGTGGCCACGATCTCCGGAACCTCGTAAGGGTGAAGACGCCGTATCGCCTCTTCCACCTGGCGGTAGAGGGACGGCATCGTCTTCATGACGCAGTACCATTCGTCGGCCTCTTCCACGTTTTCCTTCCACCGGTAGATGCTCCGGATCGGGCCGACGACCTGGCAGCAGGCGACAAGTTTTTCGTCGACAAGATGTCTTCCCAGCCGCGCGGCCGCCTCCCTGTCATCGATGGTTGTCACTATCTGGATGATGTCGGGCATGTCTTCCTCCTTGCATGGCGGGTCCCGCCCGCATAAGGGTGCGCAGGCGGCCTCGTGCGAACAATTTAACTTGAAAATATGGGAGATTTCCTATATTTTTCTATGCTACAATAGCTTTTGCATGCAGTACAGCACTTTGAGGTCGCCATGTTTCAGATAAACGACGGAAACGCAATCATACTCGCAAGCGAATCGACGAGGAGGGTCGACATCCTGCGGACCCTGGGAATCCCCTTCTCCATAATCCCGCCCGACATAGACGAAACGAGGAAGCTCGAAGAGACGCCGCGGGAATACGTTCTGAGGGTCTCCTACGAGAAGGCGCACAAGGTGGGAAGGCATTTTCCCGACAAATGGGTCATCGGGGCCGATACGATAGTGGTCTACAAGAACCGTATCCTCGGCAAACCCGTGAACGAGAACGAGGCCTTCAAGACGCTCCAGCTCCTGAAGGGGAAATGGCACAAGGTCATCACCGGGTTCTGCGTCCTGAACGTGGACAGGGAGATCACCTGCCACGACGCCGTGGAGACGAGGGTCTTCATGAAGGACCTTGTCGACGAGGAGATAATGAACTATATCCGCACCTCGGAGCCTCTTGACAAGGCCGGATCCTATGCGGTCCAGGGAAAGGGCGGCTACATGGTGAAGGAGATAAAGGGCTCCTACTCGAACGTTGTGGGGCTCCCGATCTGCGAAGTCGCGGAGGTCCTTCTCTCGCTGGGCATCCTTTCATGAGTGACATCCGGCACGCCCTCGAGGCCGTGCGCGAGAGAATAGGCAGGGCCTGCACCATCGCGGGAAGGGATCCGGGCGAGGTGACCCTCGTGGCGGTGACGAAGACCGTCGGCACCTCCCGGGTGGTCGAAGCGATCGAGGCGGGCGTGGGGGACATCGGCGAGAATTACGTGCAGGAAGCAAAGGGGAAAATAGAGGCGATCGGCCCCGGGCGTGCCCGCTGGCACATGATAGGGCACATCCAGAGCAACAAGGTGAAATACATCCCGGCCCTTTTCGACTGTGTCCACACCGTCGACAGCATCGCTTTGCTGGAGGGACTGGAGAAGCGCGGGAAAGACATGGACGTCCTCTTCGAGGTGAACCTTGCGGGACAGGCGACGAAGAGCGGGACCGACGTGGAGGGCTTGAGGCGGATCCTGGAGAGAGGTTCGTCGCTCGTGCACCTCAAACCCGCGGGTCTCATGACAATGCCGCCTTACGTGGAAGACCCCGAAGAGGTGCGCGGCGTATTCGGGCAGTTGAGGACGACCCTTGAGACGATGAACGCCGAGTTCGGCCTTGCCATGAAGGAATTGTCCATGGGCATGTCCTCCGATTTCGAGGTGGCTGTCGAGGAAGGAGCGACCATGGTGAGGATAGGCACGGCACTGTTCGGGGAGAGAAGATGAAACCATGGGGTGGAAGGTTCAAGGGAGGCACCGACCCGCTTCTCGAGAGGTTCAGCGCGTCCATTGACGTCGACCGCCGGCTCTATCGTCAGGACATCGAAGGCAGCAGGGCCCAGGCGGAGATGCTCGCGCGGATCGGGGTTCTTACCGCCGGGGAGAAGAAGAAGATCCTGAAAGGTCTCGACGAGATAGAAAAGGAGATAGCCTCCGGTTCCTTCACATTCACCGACGCCCTCGAGGACATCCACATGCACATCGAGGCGCGGCTCATCGAAAAGACGGGCGAGGCGGGCAAAAAGCTCCACACGGGCCGCAGCCGCAACGATCAGGTATCCCTCGACATGCGTCTCTTCCTGAAGGAGGAGCTCAAGACCGTTGATGGCTGCCTCATCGCCCTTCTGGGGGCGCTTGTCGGGAAAGCGGAAAGGGAAAAGAAGGTCATCATGCCCGGCTACACGCACCTTCAGAGGGCCCAGGTCGTGCCTTTTTCCCATTACCTTCTCGGCCACTACTACGCCCTTAAACGCGACAGGACGAGGCTGACGGGTGCGCTTGCCATGGCCGATGTCCTGCCGCTCGGCAGCGGCGCGCTTGCCGGTTCGACGATACCTCTCGACAGGGAGTGGGTCAGGGGTCGTCTCGGTTTCTCCCGCGTCTCGGAGAACAGTATGGATACCGTCGCCGACAGGGACTTCGTCATCGACGCCATCTACGCCGCCTGTGTCATCATGGTGCACCTGAGCAGGCTTTCCGAGGACCTCATCCTTTTCGCGACGCAGGAATTCGCGTTCATATCCCTGCCCGACGAGCTCTGCACCGGTTCGAGCCTGATGCCCCACAAGAAGAACCCCGACGCGCTGGAGCTCATCCGCGGGAAGACCGGCAGGGTCCTCTCGGACCTCTTCGCCATGCTCACCATACTGAAGGGCCTGCCTTTTACGTACAACCGCGACCTTCAGGAAGACAAGGAGCCCCTGTTTCATGCCGTGAGCACGGTGAAGGATGCCCTTTCGATTATGGCGCTCTGTGTCGAGGGCTTGAAGGTGAGGAAGGAGAACATGGAAAAGGCCGCCGAGGAGAGCTTCATGCCCGCCGTGGAGATGGCCGAATACCTCACCATGAAGGGCATGCCCTTCCGGGAGGCCCACGGTGTTGCCGGGGCGGCCGTCCGCCTCTGCGAGGACAAAGGCAGGCTCCTTGGAGACATGCCGCTCAAGGAATTGAGGAAGCTGTCTCTTCTCTTTGAAAGGGACGTCTTTGACTACATAAAGCCGCGCAGCGCCCTGCGCATGAGAAAGTCCACGGGAAGCGCCTCCTTCGGGGAGGTGATGAAGGTCATCGATGCTGAAAAGAAATATCTCGGCCTGTAGCGTCATTCTTGCCGCACTGTGTCTCACGCTCGCCTTTTCTTCCTGCGGGAAGAAGGGGAGCCCCGTGCCCATCCCCGTGGTGAGGGCGGGGACGATAAACGACCTTAAGGGAGAGGTCAGGGACGGTGTTCTCTTTCTCTCCTTCACGCCCCCGGCGAGCCTTGGCCGCAAAGAGGCAAAGGGTGACACGGAAGAGCCGACGATAGCGAGCTTCAAGGTGGTCAGGGGCTGCGGTACGTGTCTTTCCGACCTTCAGCCGCTGCGCACGATCGTCCTCAACGAGAGGAGAGGATATACCCTGGCGGGGAACCGCCTCTACTTCTACGACGACGACCTCGTGCCCGGTGACAGCTACGCCTACAGGGTTTACCCCGTCACGGAAAGGGGCACGACCGGGGAGGCTTCGAACTCCTTTGTCATAAAATGGAAGGAACCCCCCGGTCCTCCCGAGGGTCCCCTCAAGATCGTGGAGGGCGATGCGCGGGTGGAGCTTGCCTGGACGAAAGAGGAGGAGTACCTCTACAATATCTACCGTTACGATGACGGCAGGTATCCGGTGGTGCCGCTCAACCCGCGGCCCGTCTCCACGATGCTGTACATGGATGCGGGGTTGACGAACGGCCGGACCTATACCTACGAGGTGAGAAAGGTCTCACCTGGCCCTAACCCGCTGGAGGGAGAAGGCTTGAAGGTGACCGCCACGCCGAGGGACAGGACGCCTCCGGGAGCACCGATGGGTGTTAAGGCGGAAAGGAAGGGAAAGGCGATAGCGATTACCTGGCAGGCGAACCCGGAGGGAGATCTGGCCGGGTACAACGTGTATCGCATCATGGGTGCGCAGGCCGTAAAACTCAACAGCACGCCCCTGAAGGAGATCGGATTCCTCGATACCGCAGCTCCGGACTTTCGCTTTGTCGCCTACCATGTCACCGCCGTGGATACCGAAGGGAACGAGAGCGAACCATCGCAGGAATCGATCATCCAGAAAGAGTGAGACCATGGACTATTTTGAATATCGCAATGGAGAACTGTTTTGTGAGGATGTCCCCGTAAAGGCGGTGGCCAGAAAGGCGGGGACGCCTTTTTACCTCTATAGCTACGGGACCTTTGAAAGACATTTCCGGGTCTTCGACGGGGCCTTCGGAGACATGCCCCACATTGTCTGCTATTCCCTCAAGGCGAACCCCAATGGCGCCCTCCTGAGAACCATCGCCAGGCTGGGCGGCGGCGCCGACATAGTGTCCGGCGGTGAGCTTTACCGGGCGGTCGAGGCCGGAATACCACCGGAGAAGATCGTCTATTCCGGCGTGGGAAAGAGCAGGGAGGAACTCCGTTACGCCATTGACGCCGGCATCCGCATGGTCAATATCGAATCCGAGGGAGAGCTTCGCCTGCTCGCGGAACTTTCCCGGAAGATGAAGAAGAGGGTTCCCGTCTCGATCCGGGTCAATCCCGAGATCGACCCGAAGACCCATCCCTACATCACGACGGGCCTCAGGAAGAACAAGTTCGGGGTCCTCTGGGTGGATGCTCTGCGGCTTTACCGCGAGATGGCGGCCGAGGAGTATCTCGCTCCCGTCGGCATCTCGTCGCACATCGGCTCCCAGATACTCGAGCTCGGCCCCTTCATCGAGGCCGTGATGTCCCTGAAGTCGATGATACTTGAGCTCAAAGGACTGGGGATCGCCGTCGAGATGCTGGATATCGGCGGAGGATTGGGGATCACATACAAGGACGAACTCCCGCCCGATCCCGCCCGATATGCCCGGGCGATCATGGAGAATCTCGGCGATACGGGTGTGACGCTTATTCTCGAACCCGGCAGGGTCATCGTCGGCAACAGCGGGATCTTCGTCACGAAGCTGCTCTACGTGAAAGGGACAGCGGGAAAGATGTTCTACATCGTGGACGGCGCAATGAACGATCTCGTCCGGCCTTCGCTGTACAACGCGTACCACGAGATCCTGCCCGTTGAGGACCGCAAGACGAAGACCGAGATTGTCGACCTCGTGGGGCCCATCTGCGAATCCGGCGACTTCTTCGCGAAGGACCGGGAGCTTGCCTCCCTCAAGGGAGGAGACCTCGTCGCCATAAAGGGGGCCGGCGCCTACGGTTTCGCCATGTCGTCGAACTACAATTCCCGCCGCAGGGCCGCTGAGGTCCTTGTGAAGGGAGATGAGTTTTTCGTGGTCCGCAGGCGCGAGACATACAAGGATCTCAGGCGCGGCGAGATCATCCCGCATTTTCTGGAGGTGTGAGTACAGTGAGGCGGCTTGAGTTTTCGAAGATGAGTGCCAGCGGGAACGATTTCGTGATCGTGGACAATCGCGACGGGAAGGTTTACGACGGGTTTCCCGATGTTGTCGAATTTGTTGCGAGGATATGCAGGTTCCACCATTCCGTGGGTGCCGACGGCGTGATACTCATCGAGGCTTCCGGGGACCACGATTTTCGCTGGCGCTTCTTCAACGCCGACGGCTCCGAGGCCGAGATGTGCGGCAACGGGGGACGTTGTGCCGCCCGATTTGCCTTCATGAACGGCATAGCGGGCGAGAAGATGTCCTTTGAGACCATCGCCGGCGTCATCAAGGCCGAGGTCAATGGCCGGACGGTGAAGTTGCAGCTGACACGGCCCACGGACATGAAGCTCGACTATGCGGTCGCCCTTGACGACAGGGAACTCTTCCTCAGCAGCGTCAATACGGGTGTGCCCCACGCGGTCCTCCTTGTCGATGATGTCGACCTCGTGCCCGTCGATGACCTGGGCAGGGCCATCAGGTACCACAAGGCGTTCGGAGTGAAGGGCACGAACGTTGATTTCGTTGAGGTCCTGGACAGGGGGAACGCCAGGCTCCGCACCTACGAGAGGGGAGTGGAAGGGGAGACCTTCGCCTGCGGAACGGGTGCGGTTGCCACCGGTGTCATCCTTGCCCGGAAGGCACTCGTCACGAGCCCCGTCAATATACACACGAAAGGCGGCGAGGTGCTGAAGATATACATCGACGACGAGGTCTATCTCGAAGGCGACGCGAGGTTTGTCTACAAGGGCGAGCTGCACGAGGAAGCACTTTTGTGAAAGGAGAAGCCATGGAATTGAAAGGTATTTACACGGCGCTTGTCACGCCTTTTCGCGGCGGCGCTCTCGACGAAAAGGCATTGAAGAAGCTCATCCGGTTCCAGATAGCGGGGGGTGTCGACGGCATCGTGCCCTGCGGAACGACGGGTGAGGCCCCCACGCTTTCCTACGAGGAACACGAGAAGGTCATAGAGCTTGCCATAAAGTACACCGGGGGAAAGGTGCCCGTCATCGCGGGTACCGGTTCCAACAGCACCGCCGAGGCCATAGAGCTTACCATGTCTGCAAAGAAGCTTGGCGCGGACGCCTGCCTCCTTACCACGCCGTACTACAACAAGCCGACGCAGGCCGGTCTTCTGGCCCACTTCACTACGATAGCGGAAAAGACCCGGATCCCCCTTGTTCTCTACAATATACCGGGCCGTACGGGCATAAACATGACCCCGGAAACGATAGCCGAGCTGGCGAAGGTACGCAACATTGTCGGTATCAAGGAGGCTGCGGGGTCATTGACGCAGGTCTCGGAGATCTATCGTCTGACAAAAGGTAAATTCGCCATCCTTTCCGGTGACGACAACCTCTTCCTCCCCATGATGAGCGTCGGGGCTGTGGGTGTCATATCGGTCATCTCCAATATCATGCCGAAGGAGCTCAAGAGCCTGTACAAGGCATTCATTGTGGAAAAGAACATAGCGAAGTCCATCAGGATCCACACAAAGCTGATGCCACTCTTCCAGGGAATGTTCGTGGAAACGAACCCCATACCCGTCAAGGAAGCCGTCTACAGGATGGGTATGATCGCGCGCGAATATCGCCTGCCCCTTTGCCCCATGAGCGACAGAAACGCCGCTTTTCTGGGCGACCTTCTGGCCGGGTACGGCCTCATCGCGAAAAGCGGGAAGAAAGGCCGGGCCTGAGACAAACGAGGTGCGTGATATGGTAGGGATCGTTGTAACAGGTGCATGCGGAAAGATGGGGCGGGCCATTCTCAAGCTAGCCCTTGAGGACCCGGGCTTTGAGATAGCCGGCCTCGTCGAGATGAAAGGCCACCCCATGGCGGGACGGGCTCACGACCTCATGGGCGGGAGGTCCCCCTTTATCAGTGACGACCTGCCGCAGATCCTGACCGGGGCGGACGTGGTCGTCGATTTCACCGAGGCGGGAGCCACCATGGATCATTTCAGGATGGCCGCCGGCAAGGGTGTGGCCCACGTCATCGGCACGACGGGTCTTAAGGAGGACGACTTAAGGACGCTCAGGGAGACGAAAGGCGCCCGGGTCGTTGTCTCTCCCAATATGAGCATCGGCATGAACATCCTCTTCGACCTGGCGCAAAGGGTCTCCTCCATCCTGGGGGACGCCTACGACGCGGAGATCGTCGAGCTTCACCATCGGTGGAAGAAGGATGCTCCCAGCGGGTCCGCCCTGAGGATCAAGGACGCCGTCGAGGCGGGGCAGAAGGCCCGCGCCTTTACAGAGGTCTTCGGGCGCGAGGGGATCACGGGCGAGCGCAAAAAGGACGAGATCGGCGTCATGAGCATCCGCGGCGGGGACATCGTCGGGGAGCACACGCTCTATTTTGCCGGTATCGGCGAGCGGCTCGAGCTGACCCACAAGGCCTGGTCACGCGACAACTTCGCCAGGGGAGCGCTCATCGCGGCCAAATGGCTCATCAACCAACCCCCGGGCGTCTACTCCATGAAGGACGTCCTGGGGCTGTGAAAAAAAGTGTTAAGTTTTAAGTGTTACGTTTTAAGTTCTTGGAGACATTGTATGGCACGGGTTGTGTGACAGGGGGCGGCGTGCCGATGCCCGAGGTCTTTTGGCCTAACGTTTAAAACTTGTAACCTAAAACTTTAACCCTTTGTAAAATCAGGTATAACGCGGGTGTAGGTGAGAGAAGCGTGCTTGTTAAATATTTCTCTTGCAAAACACCCATGGAACTGTTACATATATGAAACAAAAGGGAAAATTCAGACAGAAAAGGTAAATGATAATGGCAAAATTCTCAAAGATCCCCGAAGCGACCATACGAAGGCTTTCGAGCTATCTCAAGTGCATGGTCGACCTCGAGGGTAAGAGCGAAAAGGTTGCCTCCAGCGCCGTCATCGCCAGTATCTGCAATGTTAACGCGGCGCAGGTACGAAAAGATTTCGCCTACTTCGGAGAATTCGGCATCCGTGGCATGGGATACAACGTGAAGGACCTGAAGCGCCACATCAAAGAGATACTGGGGATCAACCGGGAATGGCGCATAGCCGTCGTCGGTGTGGGCAATATGGGAAGCGCGCTTCTGGTCTACAAGGATTTTCTGAAACAGAACTACAAGATAGTCGCTGCCTTCGACCTCTACCCGGAACAGGTGATCGGACGTATCTCCGAGCGCGTGGGCAAACCGGTGGAGATACTTAATATCAACCGCCTCAAAGAGGTTGTGCAGGCCCGCAATATAGAGATCGGCATCATAACGACGCCTCCCCAGGAGGCGCAGAAGGTCGCTGATCTGCTCACCGAGGCGAAGATCAAGGGCATCCTCAATTTCTCACCGGCGCCCGTCAGGGCCTCGGGGGACGTGAAGCTGAGAAATCTTTTCTTCACATCTGCACTGGACAATCTGGTATATTATTTGTCGAACTAACCAGGGGCGACCATGTGGAAGGTGCTGGCAAATGCGGTGGAGATGCTCATCTATGCGGCGGTGTATATCATACTCGCCCTCGTCGCCGTGAAAGTGATCGGCGCCACCTTCACCACCGATTTTGAAAAGAAGATCTCCGAGGAGAACAACGTCGCGCTGGCGCTCATCTGCGCGTCCCTGTTCGCGGGTCTTGCGATCCTTCTTTCCGCCATAGTGAGATGATGAAGAGCATTTTTGTAACGGGTACCGATACCGGCGTGGGGAAGACCATCGTCTCCTCATCCATCGCCGCCTACCTCTCAACGGCAAGAGACCTCGATGTGGGGGTCATGAAGCCTTTCGAAAGCGGTATCGAACCGACGGGCGACAGGGGCCTCGACGACACGTGGACCCTGAAGAAGGCGTCGGGCTCCGCCGATGCCGTCAACGAGATAAACCCTTACCTTTTCAAGGCGCCGCTGGCACCCGAGGCGGCGGCCGCTCAAGAGAACGCGTCCATCGACATCGATCTTGTCACGTCTGTGTACACCCGTCTCACGGCCCGTCATGACGTGGTAATCGTCGAGGGAGCGGGTGGATTGCTCGTGCCCATTACGGAAGGGTTCTTCTACGCCGACCTCATCCGCGCCTGGAACGCCCCGGTCATCGTCGTGTCGAGACTCACGCTGGGGACCATCAATCACACCCTCCTGACCTGCAGCCATTTAAGGTCCATCGGCGCGAAGGTGCTCGGTGTTATCCTCAACGACACAGAGGGCGCGGGAGACATAGCCTCGCAAACGAACCCCGCCATGCTGAGAAAGTACCTCGACGTCCCCCTTCTGGGGGTCTTTCCCCACACGCCGGACCTCTTCGAGAAAGGTGTGGACAGGGAACGCCTCGCGGATCTCCTGGCAAGAAACATCGACTGCAGCGTGTTCGAAGACTAAAAAAGACCTCACTTCTTCCCGTTCCTGAGCCCCAGTTCCAGGAAGTGCTTCCTCGAGCGTTCTATGACGTCCATGGGGATGCAGTAGGCGAGGCGGAAGTGGCCGGGGGTGCCGAAACCGACGCCGGGGACCGCAAGGATGCGGTGTTTCTGGAGTTCCCTCACGAAGGCGATGTCGTCGGGGATGGGAGATCTGGGAAAGATGTAGAAGGCCCCCATAGGCTTGACGACGGACAGGCCCGCCTCGACGAGGATGTTGTAGAGCGCGTCACGCTTCTTCTGGTAGTCGAGGATGTCGACGCTGTTCTTCTGGAACCTGCTGACGAGGCGCTGCATGAGAGCAGGGGCGTTGATGAATCCCAGTATCCTGTTGGAGAAGATCATCGCGTCCATGAGAGGCTTCAGGTTGGTGATTCGGGGAGAGGCGGTTATGTAGCCTATGCGTTCTCCCGGCAGCGCGAGGTCTTTTGAGTGAGATGTAACGGATATGGTGTCCTCGTAGATGCTGAAGACGTCGGGAAGGACGACGCCGTCGTAAAGGATCTTCCTGTAGGCCTCGTCGGATAGAAGGAAGATGCGATGGCCTTTTTCCCTGCGCCTGCGGAGAAGGTCTGCCAGGTCGAGGAGTTCCTTGTCGCTGTAGACGGCCCCGGTGGGGTTGTTCGGGGAGTTGATGATGATGGCCTTGGTCTTTCTCGTTATGGCCGCCTCGATCTTTCCGACGTCGAGGTGAAAATCCTCCGTCGTCGGCACGAGCTTCATCACCCCGCCATGGTTTTCGATGTAGAACTTGAACTCCACGAAGAAGGGGGTGAGCACGATGACCTCATTGCCGGGATCGAGGAGGGACTTCAAGACAACGTTCATCCCGCCCGCGGACCCGACGGTCATGACGATGTGGTCCCTGGTGAAGGGCAGCCCCGTCCTTTGACTGTGAAACTCGGCGATCTCGGCGCGCACGTCTTCGTAACCGCTGTTCGTCATGTAGCGGTGCATGCCAGGATCGTCAGACGTGACGAGGCGTACGAGCTCCTCTTTCAAGCGGGCTGGGGGCTCCATCACGGGGTTGCCGAGGGTGAAGTCGAGTATGTTCTCGGGCCCGTGTATCTTCTTCATTTTCTCCCCTTCCTCGAACATGGCCCGTATCCAGGAAGAGTCTCTCATGGATTTGCTGATAGCTTTCGATATGCCCATCTTTGTTTACCTCTTTATGAAACGTTTTCCTATCCTGATGAATCCCTCCACGCTTTTCTGGATGGTTTCCATGGGGACGCAGTAGGCGATCCTGAAATGACCCTTCTTTCCGAAACCCCTCCCGGGGACGACCATGATCCGCTCGTCCTGTTGCAGCATCCTGACGAAGACGAGCTCGTCGGCGATGGGAGAGCGGGGGAACATGTAGAATGCCCCTTCCGGCTTGACGCATTCGAAGCCGCCCTCCATCAGTGCGTTGTAGAGGACGTCTCTCTTTCGCTGATACTCTCCGATATCCACGGAGGTGCGCTGGAACCTCGCAGCGACCCGCTGGAACAAGGCGGGGGCGTTCACGAAACCCAACGTTCTCTGTGTAATCATGAGGCCCGAGACAAGGAGATCTGCTTCGGCAATTCGCGGAGAGATGGCGATGTAACCGATCCTTTCCCCGGGCAGGGCGAGATCCTTCGAATGGGAATTTATGGAGAAAGTCAGATCGTAGGCCTTGAAGAGGTTGGGCAGGGTAATGCCGTCATAGACGAGTTTCCGGTACGCGTCATCGGCTATAAGGTATATGTCCTGACCCCGGGAGCGCCTGGCGTTGAGGAGCGCGACGAGGTCTGAGATGCTTTTCTGTGAATACACGGCCCCCGTCGGGTTGTTCGGGCTGTTGAGGAGGACCGCTCTTGTCCTGGGGGTGATGGCAGCGGCCATCCTGTCGACATCAAGCTGGAAATCGTCCATCGACCTGACGGTCTTGAGCTTGCCGCCGTGGTTCACGACGTAGTTCTTGAACTCCCAGAAGAAAGGTGTCGGAACGATGACCTCGTCGCCCCTGTTGAGCATGCTCTTGAGAAGGATGTTCAACCCCCCGGCGCTTCCGTTCGTCATGAAGACGTGGGATGCCGTAAAGGGAAGGCCGTGTGTTTCCTCGAGATACCCGGCGATCTCGGCGCGCACGTCCTCGTAGCCGCTGTTCGTCATGTAACGGTGCATGCCTTTCACGGGATTGAGGAGCATCTCGGCGATCATCTTCTGCAACTCCCGGGGAGGTTCCGTATCGGGATTTCCCAGCGAAAAGTCATAGACATTATCTTCGCCGTAGAGTTTCTTTATCTTGATCCCCTCCTCGAACATTCTCCTCGTCCACCCTTCCTGGTCGGCTATCAATTTCTGAATCTGTCCTGAAACGATCATCAGCTCTCCTTTTAATGAAAAAAGCCATGGGTCCTTTCGGCCCATGGCTTCTTAAGAAAAAAGCCATGGGTCCTTGCACCCATGGCCCTTTGCTTTCTAGCGCAAAGCTATGCCCGGGTGCGAGCTCCTAAAGAAGAAAAAGTAAAAGAAAGTGGTAATGAACTTCACCATTTGAACATTAAAGATCACGGTGAGGTTTTTGTCAAGAAAAAGATGGAGGCGATGAGGCCCGCCGCGCGAGAGCGGGAGCACGATAAGCCGGACGGGCCGTCGGGGAGGGGCTAATACATTGACATCGGTCGGCTGAGACCTTATAATATACCGGAATTTTTAACTTTCGTAAGGAGGCCACATATGGCAGGCGGTTTACAGGGATACAGCGGAAGCGACGATTACATAGCATCGAAAGCACTCATGGAGATTGTCAATGTGGCGGTGATCCTCAGGAAGCCACTCGTGGTGAAGGGGGAGCCGGGTACGGGGAAGACGCTTCTCGCCCACAGCATCGCCCGGGCGCTCGACAAGAAACTCCTCATCTGGAACATAAAATCGACCACCAAGGCCCGCGACGGCCTGTACGTATATGACACCGTACAAAGGCTCAACGACGCGCGGTTCAAGGACAAGGACATCAGCGACATCAGGCAGTACATCAAGATGGGAAAGCTGGGTCAGTCGTTCTCCAGTGACGAGCAGGTCATTCTCCTCATCGATGAGATCGACAAGGCCGACATCGAGTTTCCCAATGATCTGCTCAACGAGCTCGACGAGATGAGCTTTCACATCAACGAGCTCGACGAGGAGGTGACGGCGAAGCACAGGCCCATCGTCATCATAACGAGCAACTCGGAGAAGGAGCTCCCCGACGCGTTCTTGAGGAGATGTCTCTTCTACTACATCGAATTCCCCGACGGCGAGATGATGGAGAAGATCATCAAGGTCCACTATCCCGACATAGAGGACAAGCTGGTCAGGGAGGCCTTGAAGAAGTTCTACTGGATACGGGAGATGGAAGGACTGAAGAAGAGGCCGTCCACAAGCGAGCTTCTCGACTGGATAAAGGCCCTCGCCCTGGGCGGCATCAAGATCGAGAAGATCAACAACGAGATCCCCTTTCTCGGGACGCTCCTTAAGAACGAACAGGATACGGACAGATTCGTGCGTGTCTCCACGAATCAGGGTGGATTTGGATTCAGAAGAAGGTAGACATGTTCATAGATTTTTTCTTTATGATGCGAAGGAAGGGCGTTCCCGTTTCCATTAAGGAATGGATGTCCTTCATCGAGGCCTTGTACGAAGGTCATTTTCAATCGAGCCTCAACCATCTCTACCACATCGGCAGGGCCTTTCTCGTCAAAAGCGAGGCGTACTACGATGCCTATGACCTTGCCTTCCAGGAGTTCTTCGGCGGCATCGCCACCGCCGATGTCGAACTCGACAAGGTGCTGGGATGGCTCGAGAACCCGCTCAACCGCCTGCCGAAAATGAGCCCCGAGGAGATAATGGAGTTTCAGAGGCAGATGGAGGAGTTCAAGCGCACCCACGATCTCGAGGAGCTGATGAGGCAGTTCAGGGAACGCCTGAAGGAACAGAAAGAGCGCCACGACGGCGGGAGTAAATGGGTCGGTACGGGAGGCAAGTCTCCCTTCGGTGCCTACGGGTATCATCCCGGCGGGATCCGGGTCGGAGGAGAGTCGTGGATGCAGTCAGCCTCCAAGGTGGCCACGGAGCGCAGGTTCCGCAACTACCGCAACGACATCATCCTCGACGTGCGGCAGACGAAGATGGCCCTCAAGAAACTGCGCGAGCTTAAGCGCGAGGGCACCGAGGAAGAACTGGACATAGAAGAAACCATCGACAAGACGGCCAAGGAAGGCGGCGAGATCGAGCTTGTCTTCAGCAAGTCCCGGGAGAACTCGGTGCGCATCATCCTTCTCATGGACACCGGGGGATCGATGCTGCCGTACACGGAGTTGTGCGAGAAACTCTTCTCCGCGGCTACCCAGGCGAACCACTTCAAAGAGTTCCGCCACTTTTTCTTCCACAATTGCATCTACCAGGATCTGTACGAGGATATGGCCAATTACAAGAACGTGCCGACGGAGAAGCTCTTCTCACTCTTCAACAAGAACTACAAGCTCATACTTGTCGGCGATGCCAGGATGGCCTATTCGGAGCTCTTCGAGGTCAACGGCTGCATCGACTATTTCTCGACGAACGACAAGCCCGGCCTCGACTGGCTGACGAGGATACGCGATCATTTCCCGCACTCGGTATGGCTCAACCCGACACATAAGAACTTCTGGGGACATTACACAGTCGATACTATCGGCAAGATCTTCCCCATGTACGAGCTCACCATCGACGGCCTGAAGGATGCGATAAAGGCGTTGACGTCGAAGACGAAGAACCTTCTCCATCAGTAGGTATCCCCGTGTTGGAGGACGCTCGCCGGGGCAGTGGCGCGGGCAAAAATAACTATTACTATTTTTGAGAATATCCTTTATAATTTTCGGCAGGCCGGCCTCAAGCCGGCCTCAAAGACTTTACTATCCCGGTGGAGCTTAAGGGACAGATGAACGATCGGGGTTCAGGACCCTGGAGGAAGTCACGGTGAGCGCTGCAATGGACAGGGTTTCATCGCTCAAGAACACGGAGCTGTTCCGGGCTCTTGAGGATGGCGATCTGGAAAAGCTCTCGACGAAATTGCGGGAGAGGGTCTATCCTCCGAACACTGCCATTGTCCGCGAAGGTGCTTCCGGCGATGCCATGTTCATCATCAAGAATGGGCAGGTCGAGGTAAAGAAAAGGGAGCAGAACCTCGGCGTCGACCTCACCATAGCGACGCTCGGTATGGGGGCATGTTTCGGCGAGATGGCCCTTTTGACCGGCAAGCCCCGCTCCGCCACGGTCATGGCCATCGCTGCGACGGAGCTTTTCGTTCTCGAGAAGAAGGATTTCGACGCGCTGCTCCTCGAGCATCCCAGTATCTCCATATCCATCAACAAGATAGTCGCGGAACGCATCGAGGAGATGAACACGCAGAAGAGCATGGGCGTCGTCTCCATGCAGACGCTCAAGATCGATCCCGATTTCATCACCGTCATACCCGAGGCGGAGGCATTGAAGTACAGGATGCTGGCCACCTCGTACGGCAACGGGAGTCTCACCATCGCCATGGTGAACCCCCAGGACATACTTGCCCTCGATGAGGCGCGCAGGCTGGTCAAGGCGAAGTTCACGAAGAGTGTCGCCCTCGATCAGGTCATCGTCACCGAGGAAGACTTCAAACAGTTCATGGAGGGCGAGTACAAGAGCATCACGAAGCCCCTCGTGGAGGAAAAGCCAGAGGTCAACCTCGACGATTTCCTCGACTCCATGGACCACATCCAGTCGGACATCATGAAGGATGTCGAGTTCGACGAAGGCCAGGAGGACGATTCGGGCATCACCGATCTCGCGCGCGAGGCCGAGGGCGCCCCCATTATCAGGCTGACGAACAACATCATCGCCATGGCCCTGAAAAAGGGTGCCAGCGACATCCACATCGAACCCATGGAGCGCGGGCTGCGCGTGCGGTACCGCATCGACGGCGTGCTGCGCGAAGAGATGATGCTCCCCAAGAAGGTGCAGTTGCCGCTTATCAGCAGGGTGAAGATTATATCGAAGCTGGATATCACCGAACGCCGTCTTCCCCAGGACGGCCGGATCACCATCAAGCTCGGCAGCAAGTCCGTCGATTTTCGTGTCTCCACGGTGCCGACGAAGTTCGGCGAGAAGATCTGTACGAGGATCCTCGATAAGACGAACACCACGATGGGCCTCGACAAGCTCATCTCCCACGTGCCCGTCCTCGATCTTGTCCGCGACATGATCAAGAAGCCCTACGGTATCATCTACGTAACGGGCCCGACAGGGTCCGGAAAGAGTACGACGCTCTATAGCTCTCTCGCCGAGATCAACGATATAGGTGTCAACATATCCACCGTCGAAGATCCTGTCGAGTACGATCTCGAGGGTGTCAACCAGGTGCAGGTCAACTCCGACATCGGGCTCGACTTTGCGCGCGTCCTGAGGGCCTTCCTGAGGCAGGACCCGGACATCATTCTCGTCGGCGAGACACGAGACACGGAGACCGCGAAGATCGCCGTCGAGGCGGCTCTCACAGGTCACCTTGTCTTTACGACCCTCCACGCGAACGATGCCCCGAGCACCTTCATGCGTCTCTCCGAAATGGGTATCGAGCCGTTCCTCATCTCCACCTCCGTCATCGGCATCATTGCCCAGCGTCTCGTGCGAAGGATCTGCGGCAAGTGCAAGGAAGCCTACCAGCCTGACCCCACGATCCTGAAGTACCTCGATCTGGACGAGAGCACCACGCTGTACAAGGGAAAGGGCTGTGACGTGTGCGGGGGGACGGGATACAAAGGGAGGGTCGGAGTGTACGAGGTCCTTATCGTCAACGAGGAACTCAGGCATCTCATAGCGGAAGGGGCCGACACCCTGGCCATCCGGGACGCGGCGTTAAGAAGCGGCATGAAGTCCCTGAAGGAGTACTGTCTCGTCCTTCTCAATGAAGGGCTGACAACTGTTGATGAAGTCCTCCGAACGGTCGCGGTCCAGAATTGATCCGGACGTCTCTCGTCAAATCAAAGACCGTTTCCCGCATTCTGCGTTCCGTCCTCGCATTCTTCACGATGCTCCTCATTTTCCTCGTCTTTTATGCTTACCAGGAGGGTGCCTGGCAAGAGATCGTCGCCTACTATCGTTTCTTTTTCGACTACAAGAAGCTGCGTCTCTTCATCCTGTCTTTCGGACCCTTCGCGTGGATTGCCTTTGTCATAATTCAGTGCCTCCAGGTTGTCTTCGCTCCCGTACCGGGTGAGATAACAGGATTCGTCGGAGGCCTTATCTTCGGCAATGTCTGGGGAACGATCCTCTCCACGATCGGCCTCACCCTTGGCTCGCTCGGAGCCTTCACGATATCGAGGGTGCTTGGATTGCGGTTCGTGGAGAAGGTCGTGAAGAAGGCGTACATAGACAAGTTCAACTTCTTCGTCACCCACAAGGGGCTCAACGTTTCCTTCATTCTCTTCCTCATTCCCGGCTTTCCAAAAGACTCGCTGTGCTATCTGTTGGGATTGACGCGCATCAGGCTTACCGACTTCATTATAATGAATGTCTTCGGAAGATTGCCGGGAACACTGATGCTCACCATGCAGGGTACGGCCGTGTACTCCCAGCAATACCGCCTCTTCTTCGTTCTTCTTTCCCTGAGCGTTGTCCTCACTTTCGTTCTCTATCTGGCCAGGGGATTCCTGATCAGGAAGCTCGTCAGGGCAGTCCGCAGGACGCGTGTCTTCCTTCGCCGGAAGTAGTCTGAAATAAATGGCTTTTTTTCACATTCTTTCTTGACAGAATGTTTTATTGATATACAATAAAAATAAACAAATAGATTTGCGTTACAAAAACCTAAAGTGAGGGGGAATCATGGCGACAAGATGCTCGACGAGAAAGAGTAAGGCGGCAACGGCAGCAAAGGTCGAAACAAAGAAGACGGTGAAAGCGCCTGCGAAGAAAGCCGCTCCCGCGAAGGCGACACCCGCGGCAGCGAAACCCGCAGTGAAGAAACCCGCAGTGAAGAAAGCAGCGCCGGCGGCAGCGAAACCCGCGGCAGCGAAACCCGCAGTGAAGAAAGCCGCTCCCGCGAAGGCGAAACCCGCAGTGAAGAAGGCCGCTCCCGCGAAACCCAAACCCGCAGTGAAGAAAGCCGCTCCCGCGAAGGCGAAACCAGCCGCAAAGAAGGCACCGGCAAAAAAGGCGACCGCGGCGAAGGCGAAACCCGCGGCTTCAACAACGACGACAAAAAAACCCGCAGCGAAGAAACCCGCGGCGAAAAAAGCACCCGCTAAAAAGTAAAAAAAGAGGGGGGTATCCATGGCGACGAAAGGTGTAGCCGTAAAACCCAAACCCGCAGTGAAGAAAGCCGCTCCCGCGAAGGCGAAACCGGCAGCGGCAAAGCCCGTGAAGAAAGCGGGAGGAGCGAAAATTGCAGCCGCTCCCGCGAAGGCGAGACCCGCGGTGGCGAAACCGGCCGGGAAAAAAGGGGCAAGGTATTTGTGCGGCGTGTGCGGGCTTGTCGTTTCCGTGGATACCGCATGCAACTGTGTCGGGGTCTGCGATCTTGTATGTTGCTCGAAGCCGATGCAGGTGTTAAAGAAGTAAAGCTCCAGATCTCGTCAGCTATATTTTCGTTTCATTATCTGCCGGCACTGCGTCAATGTTCATTCGTGCCGAGATGAGAGACGCATCATCTTTGGAATTCATGTCGATCCCACGGATGACCTCATGCAGTCTTGCGTGAATGGAGTCGCGGTATGTCTCCGCCATGGCCATGGTGTTCCGGTCCCATTTGTGTGCGCTGACGAACCTGGCGAGAGCGTCGATGTATTCGGAAATGACCTGGAGCTGCACTTCCACGAGCCCGGGATTAGAGTAGTACAGGACCGTCCTGTGATAGGTGTCCGATATCCTCGCGCATTCATGTTCCCACAATTTGCTCTTTGACCGGAGCCCGAAGACTTCATTGTTGAGTGATTCTATTTTTTCCTGCAGCCGGTCGATCTGCATCATCTTCTGCTTGATGACCGTTTCCCTTTGCGAACGCTCATTCTCGAGATGACGGATCTCGTTTGCATATTCCTTCCTGACCTCTTTCCTGATAACGGCCTTTGTCTTCCTGTAATTGGCGAGGATCTCCAGGGCCCTCTCCCTGATGCTTTCGAGGTCGCCGGCTGCGGCTGCGCCGCCGTCGCGCGTCTTCACCGCGCTCGTGACCCGTTCCCCCATGTCTTCGCTTCCTGCTCTATCCATCGAACCTCCGCCTCTCAGGACCGATCATCGCCTTCGTCAGCCCCTTGGGCATGTCCGGACAAAGCCCGATGGACAGACGTGTCATACAGGCTGCCGTCGGAAAGATGATGCATGTCTGAAAGGTAACATTGTCTCGACCTGATGATATACCTCATCCCCTCCGACATAAGGGTCTTTTTCTTCACCAGGAATTCCCGGTAACTGATGACACGCAGGAAGCTGTTGTCCCTGTCGTAGATCTCGACCAACTTGTCCGTGTAACCTATGGTACGCTGGAAGACATTGCGCACGGACCATTCGAGATATGTGGAGAATCGCATGTCGATGCGTTCGGCATGGTCGTATTTTGTCAATGCCTGGAAGATTCCGAGAAGCCCCGTTTGCTGGAGATCGTCGTCGTCGAAGACGGGACTCAGATCCCTGTACCTTCTTGCTATCGCCATGATCCTTGGCTTGTAGAGTTCCCAGAAGAGAAGGACGACGTTCTTGTACCGGTCTTCATGCCGGCCGGCCGGCGATTGTGACCATCGACGATACAGCTCATCGACCTTTTCGTTCCTGTCGTACTTGCTGCACTCCGAGGGGGCCCAGGATCTCACGGTTTCCTGTATGGAGAGAGCCGTCACCCGGAGCCTTGCCGGTGTCTCAGAAAGATCGATCTTCGGGTGAAGACTCCTGTTATGTATAGCCGACCGGTTGCCTTCCATCTTAACTGTACCCAACATCGGGACGGCGCCATGACCGGTCTTGCCGACACTCACGTTGAAGCCTGTGATACTGTGTGATCCCGGCAATGACTGGGAGCCGCCCCGACTCGCCCATACCTTACATGGCTGTTCGAAAAGTTGTCAACAGGAAATACACGAGTCTGCCCATCTGCATTGTGACGCCCGTAATACCGTATTCTACGCAGCCGTTTTTCGATATGGAGGGTTGGGAAAGAAAGGGATTTGAAGGACCAACCGAAAGGGTCGCAACATGTACCGTGCATCGTGTCGCGAGCGGGGTCACCGCGGGAGGGACGCTACCTGCCGGCAGGTTTCGCCCCGTCGCTGTTTGCATGTTCCCGGATGGTGATTTCGATGAAGGAAGACTTCGGACCGGAAGCGAGGGAACTGTTCGGTTCATCCACCTGAGCGATCTCATTCAGCCGGGCCATGAGTTCTTTGAGGATTGTTGTGTCTATCCATCCCGAGACCGTCGCGACGCTGTCCGTAGTGCTTTCCTCGATCCGCGTCGCTCCCAGGTCGCGCATGATCGTTTTCGCCAGGATCGCGGTCCGACGGGGATCTTTCGACATCATGGCGACGTGGCTTCGGACAGAGGACGATCCGGCGCGGAGGGACGGGGCGGGCACCGATTCCGGTGCCTTGCTCTTTTCTTCCATCATCCTGCCTCGCATCTTTACCCGCCCCTCTTCTGCTGGTGGTGCAACCGTCGAAAACGACACGGTGTCATCGGTGTGTCCTTCGGGAATTGAAACCTTCTCCGAAACCCCGGCCCCCTGCGGGAGGGCTTTGTAAGCCGCAACCGGCGGCGATGCCTCGGCGACCACGCCGGGGGCGGGCGCCGTCGTCGGACCGGCCGCTTCCTTCTTCAGGGCCTGCGCCGGCGGAGGTACGACGGGTTTGGGAGAGGCGGATTCGGGACTTGTCCTGGCCGGAGCTTCCTTCTTCACGGCATGCGGCATTGTCTCCGCGGCAGGAGGGGGCGTGGAAGGTCTTTCGAGGTTTGTCGTTTCGTGCAGGGTGGACCTGAAGACATAAACGGCCAGGACCACGACGAATACCGTCGCCAGTGCCTGCACGGGGACCTTTATGTGGAGAGGGAAGAAGAGCCTGCGGAGGAAGCCCGGCTTCCTTTCCTCCTCTTCGTGGATCCGGGACATTATCCTTTCCGTCAGTCCCGGCGGCGGATCGATCTCGTCGAGGCCGGCAAGTATCGCCCGCGTCTTCTTCAACTCTTCGATCTTATGAAGGCAGTCGGGGCACGCGGAAAGATGCTCCTCGACGATCTCGCGCTCCGCGGTCTCGAGATAACCGTCAAGATAAGCCGTGAAACGATCCTCCATGTCGCGGCATTTTCTCATAGGCCACCGAGCACTTTCTTCAGGCTTTCCTTGAGAGCGTTGCGCGCTCTCGAAAGACGGGATTTGACGGTGCCGTCTGGTATGCTGAGCATCACGGCGATCTCTTCGTAGGAGAACCCCTCTATGTCCCGGAGCACTATGACCTCCCGGTGTTCCTTTTCAAGGCCGTTGATGCAGCCCTGTATCTTTTCCTGTGTCTCCTTCCGTTCAAGCACGTCGGGGGCGGGTGTTTCTCGCGAGGGTGGATCGAAAGCGAGGCCGCCTTCCACCCCGACGGGCGGATCGTCGAGACTCACCGGTTCATGGTACGCTTTGCTGCCTGCCTGACGCACGCGGTTCTTTGCATGGTTCGCCACGATGCCGTAGAGCCAGGTCGAGAACCGGGCCTCTCCGCGAAAGCGCTTTATCGTTCTGTGCGCGGAGAGGAACGCTTCCTGCACGACGTCACCTGCGTCCTCGTAGTTTCCCGTCATGCGATACGCGATGTTGAACATCCTTTTCTGATGCCTCCTCACCAGGACCTCGAAAGCCGTCGGCTCCCCTTGCTGGCACAGAGCTACATACCGGGCGTCTTCATCAATGTCCTCGCGCCCTCCTTCCATCGTATGAGACAGCCTTGCGGATGGTTTTGTTCCGTCCCCGGCTATCAGGTGTGTCATGCTGTGCCATATGAGTGCGATATTATCCATTCGGCCGAGACGCGATGAGTCAGATTTTTCTGATGTTTTACAGCACCACGATGTAGATTGCAAAGAAAAAAGATTGGCTCCGGGGCGAAAGGCATGGGAATCCTTAAGGGATGATGCTCTTTGTCCGATGATACTATTACCGGCAGAAATGGTTCTGCTGGAATCCTTGGAGGTTGTGGGTCTGTGATAACAGATTTCGCGAAGAAGCTTGAGACGGTCGTCAATTTCATCCCCCCCATTCCGGCTGTTATCATCGAACTCCTGAAGGCGCTCAACGATGAGAACGCGAACATGAACGACATCGCGAGGATAATCGCGAAGGATCCGCCTATGAGCATGAACGTTCTCAAGGTGGCCAACTCTGCCTTCTATCGTCTTACGAACAAGGTTGCCACCGTGGAGCATGCCGTGCGGATGCTCGGCGTAAAAGAGCTGGGAATGATCTGCGTTTCCTGCGGGGCGTATCAGGCACTCAAGCCGCCGGCGGACACTGAGTCTTTCAACATCAACGAGTTCTGGAAGCACTCCGTCGCCACCGGTGTGATTGCAAAAAAGGTCTGCGCGGAGCTTGCCGTCGGCGACAAGAACACAATATACTTCGGCGGCCTCCTCCACGATATCGGCAAGGTGGTTCTAGACCGTTTTGCCCACGACATGTACAAGATCGTCATCCAGATCACGCACGAGGAATGCCTTCCCATGATCGAGGCCGAAAAGAGGATCGTCGGTGAGTCGCACGACACCATCGGCGGGATGATCATGGAGAGGTGGAAATTCCCCTTCGCCCTCGTCGACGTGGCAAAATATCATCACGCCATTTCCCTGTGCCCCGAAGAGACGCGCCCGACAGTTGCCGTGTGCGCCCTCGCCGACGAACTGGCGCGGGTGAGGTACTTCGGTTTCGGTGGTGACAGAAGCGGCATCGTCCTCGAGGAAACGGAGGCCTTCCGGGTCCTCTACACCATCGCGCCCACCATCGCAAACGTGGATGTCTTCAAGCTCCTTTGCGATCTCGAAGCGGTCGACGAGGAGATCGTGGAAATGGAGAAACTGCTTACAACCTGAAAAAAGGTTCAAGGTTCAAAGTTCCAGGTTTCAGGCTAAAGACTCTTACAGAGAGCAGCTGATAGGACGAATAGGACCTATAAGACCAGGACCAATAGGACATATAAGACCCATAGGATCTGGACTGTCCTATCAGTCCTATAGTTTCCTATAGGTCCTATCCAGACCGCCTCTCCCTTTTGCTGGTGAAAAACCGGGGACCCCGTGATATAATCGGGCTTAAATACCGTCAGACAGGAGAGAACGATATGGCCATCCGAAAAGGAAGAACGCGCAGCACGCTGTTTTACTCCGCCTCATGTGCTGTGCTGGCCTCGCTCTTTCTCCTTTGCGCCTGCAACGTTGCCTACCTCGAGAAGTTCGCCGAGTTCGATGCGCACCAGGGGAACTACGAGGAGGCCGTAGAGGACCTCACGAAAGCCATCCGTTACGCGCCGAGAGATCCCGTGCCCCGGGCGTCACGCGCGTATCTCTATCAGAAGATGGGCAGGCATGACGAAGCCATTGCCGATTACGCGAAGGCCATCGAACTCGACCCCACTGACGACGAGCTCTATCTCATGCGGGGCCTTGCCTATTCCCTGAAAGGGGACCAGGATAAGGCGATACTGGACTATTCGACGGCCATCGAGTTGGACTCGCGTAATAACGACGCCTATTTCCATCGCGCCCAGGCATGGGAGGCGAAAGGGAAAGGCGATCAGGCCGTGATGGACTACCAGGCAGCCGCCCGTCTCGGCAACCCCCGCGCCCAGGGGATCCTCATGGCCAGAAAGATAGCCTGGTAAGTGCGAGGACGAGTCGGCGCCAGGGCGCCTAACGGGCATACGAGTCGGTGCTGACGCACCTAACGGGCATACGCGGAAATGCTTTGTCCATGGGTCTTTCTTTATCTTTCCCCCGTCCGCCCGTCTGCCCGAAGTGCCGACGCTTTAAGCGCCACCTGGAACTTTTTCGCACCCTCCCGTGTCTCACCAAGAAGAATGAAAACAGCGATTCCAAGGAGGTTGTCCATGAAAAGTGTTTCGGTCTTTGCTCTTCTCTCTGCCGTTATTTGTTCGATTCTGTTTTTGCCGGGGCTTTCGCACACACAGAAGCCGGAGGACGGCGACAAGACGCTGTCTCCCTATTTCTTCGTGAAAAGCGACGGTCCCGAGCTCGACCAGTTGCCGCTCAAGTCCACGTCCGCGGTCGCGAACATCTCCGGTGTCATCGCGGACGTTGTTGTGACCCAGGTGTATAAGAATGAGGGCAAGAAGGCGCTCGAGGCGATCTATATCTTTCCTGCCTCCACCCGGGCCGCCGTATACGGTATGAAGATGGTCATCGGCAAGCGCGTCATCGAAGCGAAGATCAAGAAGCGCGACGAGGCCCGCAAGGACTACGAAGACGCAAAAAAGCAGGGTAGGAGCGCATCCCTTCTGGAACAGCAAAGACCGAACGTTTTCCAGATGAACGTGGCGAACATCATGCCCGGTGATGAGATACGGGTGGAGCTTAAATACACGGAGGTTCTCGTCCCGACGGACAGGATATACGAGTTTGTCTATCCCACGGTTGTCGGCCCCCGCTATTCGAACAAGCCCGCCGACGGCGCGCTGCCTTCCGAGAAATGGGTCCGGAACCCCTATCTGCGGGAAAAAGAGAAGGCGACGTACACCTTCGACATGACGGTCAACGTCACGGGCGGTATGCCCATCAAGGAGCTGGCTTCCGCCTCCCACAAGGTTAACACCTCCTTTGACGGCCCCGCGAACGCGAAGGTGACCCTCGACAGGTCGGAGAAGTCAGGCGGCAACAAGGACTACATACTCCGCTGGCGCCTTGCCGGGGATCAAATACAGTCCGGACTTCTCCTGTATGAGGGCGAAAAGGAGAATTTCTTCCTCTGCATGCTGCAGCCCCCGAAGAAGGTGAAGAGCGCCCAGATACCGGGGAGGGAATACATCTTCGTCGTCGACGTTTCGGGCTCCATGCATGGCTTTCCCCTCGATATATCGAAGAGGCTCCTCAGGAGCCTCATCGGCAACCTCCGTCCCACGGATACGTTCAATGTCCTGCTCTTCTCGGGCGGATCGAGGCTCATGTCGGAGAGGTCCCTTCCGGCAACGAAGGAGAACGTGGACAATGCCATCAACGTCATCGACCGCCAGCGCGGCGGAGGCGGCACGGAGCTTCTTCCGGCGCTTAATCGCGTCCTCAAACTCCCGAAACTTGAGAACTACTCCCGAAGCATCATCGTCGTCACCGACGGGTACGTCATGGTAGAAGAGGAGGTATTCGACCTCATCCGCACCCACCTCAACGATGCCAACGTGTTCGCCTTCGGGATCGGCAGCTCCGTAAACCGTCACATCATCGAAGGCATGGCCCGCGTAGGCATGGGCGAGCCCTTCGTCATCACGAAGCCCGCCGACGCACCGGCCCAGGCCGACCGCTTCCGGGCGATGGTAGAATCACCTGTCCTGACGAAGGTCAAGGTGAGCTTCAAGGGTTTCGCCACCTATGACGTGGAGCCTGTTTCCATCCCCGATGTCCTCGCGGACCGCCCCGTGATGGTCTTTGGCAAGTACAGGGGGGAGCCAAAAGGGATCATAACGGTGACAGGCATTTCGGGGCTCGGGAAGTTCACGGAATCCATCAACGTGGCGACCGAGAAACCGCTCAAGGAGAACGTGGCGCTGCGGTACCTCTGGGCCCGCCACCGGATCACGCTGCTGTCCGATTACAACAAGCTCCATTCCAGCAACAAACGAGTGAAGGAAGTGACCGATCTCGGCCTCGCATACAACCTCCTGACGGCCTATACCTCTTTTGTGGCCGTCGATAACCAGGTGAGGAACACCGGGGACAAGCCCGAGACGGTGAACCAGCCGCTGCCGCTGCCCGAAGGTGTCTCCGACTATGCCGTCGGCGGGTCCGGTATGATGAAGGCCATGGCTCTGGCCCCGCCTCCCCTGGCCCCGTACCCCCGGCAGGGCTACATGGGAATGGCTCGCGCTGAAGAGGCCCCGATGAAGGACAACGGAAAGCGAAAGGCCCCCGCCGGCCCCACGGTCTCTCTCCGTGACGCGACAGTCTCCGGCGGGATGGTGAAGCAGGCAACGCTTGAGACCATACAGAGGATCGAGGGGGACATCGCGGCATGTTTCCCCGGCATAACGAGCCCTGTCAGCCATGTCGTTACCCTGACCGTGAATGCCGACGGTACGGTGAAGGATGTAAAGTTCAAGGATGGGAGGAACAATTCCCTGGAGCGGTGCATAGAGACACTCCTGAAACAGCTTAAGTTCGCGCCGACCGGTGACGGAAAAGAAGCATCGGTAACAGTTGCCATTCTCCTGAAACCCTGAACAAGGGGGGGCATGAAAAAAGGGGCCGGGTCGTCGGACCCGACCCCTTTTTTCCTCTTGTTGCATTTGCCTCGCCCGCCGTGGTATTTTGTTATTCGTCATGATCGAAGAATGGGAACTTCTTGAATCGAGAGTAGACAGGGACTATCGCGTGTTCCGCATACAGTCGGAGCTTGCCATGTCCCCGAGAACGAAGAAGGTAGGCAAGTTCTACACCATCGACACCCGCGACTGGGTCAACGTCATCCCCGTCACACCCGAGGGCCGGATAGTGATGATCAAGCAGTACCGGCACGGGTCCAAAGAGGTAACGCTCGAGATACCGGGCGGGCTCGTGGATGAGGAAGACCCACGCGAGGCGGCTGAACGGGAGTTGCTCGAGGAGACGGGATACGCCGGGGACGGGGTCGAGCTTCTCGGGTTCGTCAACCCGAACCCCGCCATATTCAACAACCGCTGCCACACGTACCTCATAGAGAACGCACGGGAGATATCGGAGAAGGCCCTTGACCCCGACGAGGATATAGAGGTGGTACTCATGTCGGCCGACGAGATACCATCCATCATAGCAGGCGGCGGCATAAACCACTCCCTCGTGATAGTCGCGTTTCATTTCTATTTCATGAAGAAACTCTGTTCTCCATGAGTACGACGTCTCAAGGGGTCTTTGTGCTGGGTGTCGCGGGCAGGTCGGGCAGCGGCAAGACCACCCTCATCGAAAGGCTCCTTCCCCTGCTTAAGGGACAGGGCCTTAAGGTCGCCGTCATCAAGCATACCCATCACGACCTCGAGTTCGACGTTCCCGGAAAGGATTCATACCGTTTCAAGCAGGCGGGAGCGGTCACTTCCGTTCTCGTCTCCCGGACGGGACTGGGGATCGTGAAAGACTTCCGGGACGAACCCTCCCTTGACGACATCATTTCCCGCTATGCCACGGACAGCGACATGGTCATCGTGGAAGGGTTCAAGCATGAAAGGGCGCCGAAGATAGAGGTCTTCACGGCCGCCCGCGGCGAACCCCCCCTGTGCCTCTCCGGTGACGACACGTACATCGCCGTAGTCACGGACGAAAAAATAGACACGCCTCTACCGAGCTTCGCCCGAAACGACATAGAGGCGATAGCCCAATTCATAACATCACGCATTATCGGAAGAGACATCTCATGAACCCTCATTCCCGCGCTTCCGGAGATCTCAGCGTTTTTCTTTCTCCTTCGATGGCGACCGAAGACAATGCTCACCGCACCGTCCTCCCGGACCTGAAACTTTCTCCATACCGCCATCTCTCCTGGATCCCGGCCTTCGCCGGGATGACGAATGCAAGAAGGCCCCCAAATTCCCAGCCCCTTCAACCGCTTCAACCAGCTCCAACGATTCCAACGGTTCCAACGGTTCCAACGGTTCCAACGGTTCCAACGGTTCCAACGATTCAAGCGGCTACAACCGTGAAGACGGTTGCAGCCTGTCTGTGGAGGTGCCATGTCCCTTCACAAAGATGAGGCGATCGTTCTTTCCAAGCGCGCCTACGGTGAATCCGACAGGATCATCCATCTCTTCACCCGTGAGGCGGGCAAAGTGTCGGCCTTCGCGAAGGGTGCCGGCAAGAGCCAGAAGAGGTTCATGAACACTCTGGAGCCTTTCAACCACATCCGCCTCGAGTATTTCGAAAAGCAGGGCCGGGGGATGGTGCGGATAGAGAACGCGGATCTCCTGGGACCAAACAACGGCATAGAGGTGAGCATGAGAAGGGCCTGCAGCGCTTCCTTCTTTGCCGAATTCGTGGACCGGCTGACACGGGAGAGAGAGCCCCACGGCACGCTCTTCACCGCTCTGAAGGAGTTCATCGATCTTGCCCGTACGCAAGATCCCGTCTACGCCGACATCCTTCATTATGAGCTTCTCATGCTCGATATCCTCGGCTACCACCCAAACTTCGACACTTGCGTCTACTGCGGCGCCGCCATGGAGCAGACCGAAAGGCTTCACTTCTCCCGTGAACGCGGCGGCATCCTCTGCATGGCCTGCGCGAGATCCCTCCCGCACAGAAGATGCACGCAGGGGCTAATCCCCGGCTTCCTCTCGGCAAAGGCGATGCAGGGCGGTTTCGCCACACACGCCCTGGAACAAGAAGCCCAGGAGCTAATGGAAAGCTTCCTCGCCTACCACATAGACGTAGACTTCAGATCCTACCGCCTGCTCAAAACCCTGGTATTCTAAAGACGGCTTGAGTGACTATGTTATAGAACGGCCTTGCCCGACAGACAGTTAAAAGGCTACCATCTTTCTTGGATCTTAACAGTGGTGCAGGAACACCACGACTAAAAGAAAGGGAGGTAGCCAAA
>Ga0334888_1000128_pt1 | contig 120917 bp, 102 predicted proteins | sample GraSluR1_MG_FD_207227 | JGI IMG/M metagenome (GOLD analysis project Ga0334888, IMG submission 207227) | Sludge microbial communities from methane-producing bioreactor in Wageningen University, Netherlands - Granular Sludge_3_08-R1 | ecosystem: Engineered > Bioreactor > Anaerobic > Unclassified... | reverse complement strand
AGCCTAAATTAAAACCGTCAAGCGGTGGGGGTCAGAAACCAATCCACAGCATCTTTTACAGTGTAGCATATTTCCTTGGACTAGGACAATTCTACTACTACTTTATAATACGAGGGGTCAGACCCCTATTGTAAAAGTGAGTCAATGGTCAATAAAATGCAGCTTAAGCAGGTGAAAGCTAAACTTCTGGCGAAATCTGCCATGCAATCCTACCAATTGAACGGAGTGAGCTCATGAAAGATGCCAATTCATATCATATTCGGCCATACCTTGCGAGCGATGAACAAACCTTTATTGCCCTATTGCGCCAACCCGGGGGACACTACCTGACCTCTGAAAATCTTAGTCTCGATGACTATGCTGAAAAATACGTTTATGAACTAGACGGTAACCCCGTGGGTTTTCTCCTTTTGGAAATGGATGCACGCATTTCACAAATCATCATCTATGTTGCACCCGCATATCGCCGCCGAGGCATTGGTTCTCTTTTGCTGCAATATGGTAAAACCTGTTTAGAGAAGCTCGTCCCCAATACTACATGGGTTTTCTTCCGAAGCGATATCGGCTCTGCCAAGGAGTTTTATGTCAAACGCGGTGCCCAAAACTGGTATTCGTATCACTTCATGGAGTGTGAAGCCAAGCCCGCCACAACACAGCAACCTGAGCTATCGTTTGACCGAATCATCACCTACGCCACGGCTCAAATGGAAAATCCGGATATTTTCACGGGATACTTAGAGAAACGCGCCGCCGCTTTCCTGGTCACCAACAAGATGATCGATTCACGACCTTACGACGAACGCGAGAGAAGCACCGCCATTGAAGCGTGGTGTAATAAATACAAAGAGGACCTTTGGTTGTTTTACCGCCAGGACCGCCTAATCGGTTCGGTTTGCATTAGCGAAGGCTTTTTCGACGAAGTTTTTGTTGAACCGGCACAACAAGGCAAGAATATGGGCTCAGAAATTGTGCGTTGGGGACTAAAGAAGTGCCAAGAAAAAGGATGGAAACCGTCGCTCTGCGTTGTCAACGGCAACCTCCCAGCCACCAAATGCTACCTTAATGCGGGGTTTGAAATCAAACAAACCTTGGAAATGATGCGGATGTTCAACGATCATAAAGAACCCGATTTTCGCGGACCCATTGGCAGATAAAACCGAGAAATGCATCAGAGTCTACTTTGGAATGGAGTGAGAGTATGAAATACGCAAATTCTATGGCTGATCTAGTTGGCAACACCCCATTAGTCAAGCTTCAGAAAATATCGAGCGAAGCAAATCTTTTTGCTAAATGTGAATTTATGAACCCCATCAGTATTAAAGACAGGCCGGTTTTGCAAATCATTAATCACGCGGAAGCTACCGGTGCACTCAAACCCGGAGATACCCTTAACAGAGAGATCATCGATGAGATTTTGCTGATCAAAGAAGAAGATGCCTTTGAAATGTGCCGGCAGTTGGCTGCCCGAGAAGGGATGCTGGTCGGGATTTCCTCGGGAGCCGTGGCGCATATAATGGCAGAGCTTGCTGCAAGACCTGAAAATAAAGGTAAAAACATTGTCGGTATCTTTGCCGACTCCGGTCAACGATATTTGAGTGTGGAGGGATTGTTTCATGTTTGATAAAGAACGAAGCAACACTGCTACTCTATGCAAAGTCGCTACGGGTATAAGCTGATATGAGAAAATTTAAGAAAATCTACATAGAAATTACCAACGTCTGTAACCTCACTTGCAATTTCTGTCCACAGACAAAACGAACAGCGGAGTTCATGGATTATGAAACCTTTGCAAAAATATTGGATCAAATCAAAGATCATACCGATTCAATCTATTTACATGTGAAGGGGGAGCCCCTTTTGCATCCGGATTTAGGTCGATTCTTAGATTTGTGCAAGGGAAAAGGGTTTCAAGTAAACATTACGACCAATGGAACCTTGATTCATCAGGTTCAAGAGGTGCTTTTAACAAAACCTGCTGTGCGACAAATCAACTTTTCTCTACATAGTATAGAGAAAACCCTAGGCATACAAAGTAGAGAAGAATATTGGAAACGTATTTTATCCTTTGCCAAGGAAGCCATGCAAAAAACAGAAATCTTCATTTCATTACGATTGTGGAATCTAAATGAAAACAGTGAGTTGGATTTCCTGCAGAGCATCAATAGGGAATTGCTGGATTTGATTGAAAAAGAGTTTTCTTGGTCGCGGCAAAGGCATGAAGGGACTCTCGGGCTGAAAGGGGTTAAACTTGGCGAGAGAGTTTATCTTAATCAGGATTATCAATTCGCCTGGCCGGATCTCACCTTAGAGGAGGAAAGCAGAACAGGGTTTTGCTATGGGTTACGTCATCAGGCGGCAATTTTAGTCGATGGCACAGTGCTACCTTGCTGTTTAGATTCCGAGGGAGTCCTCAATTTGGGCAATATCAAGGAGAACACTTTTTCGGAAATTATCGAAAGCGAACGAGCAATTCAAATCATAGATGGCTTTACAAATAGGCAAGCGGTTGAAGAACTCTGCAGAAAGTGTGGGTATCGAAAAAGATTTGATTGAAATTACGTGAAGACCTTTGACAAGCCATTTTTTTCCTGATATAGTAGGGCTAAATCTACAAAGAGGTGGCAACATGAACACAGCAAACCGTAACATCACTGTGAACTTCATCGAGTCTGTTTCTTATTATTACCGAAACAGGCTTGAGTTGCTATGCCCGTAAACTTATTAACGGCATATCTGCGGCTCAAGGCAATGCGCTTTGAGCCGTTTTTTTATTGGAAAGGAGAGTTATTATGAGTGCAGATACCTTATTCGAAACCATTCGTCGCAATGCGGTAGAGATTTACTCAGAAGAAGGGCTCAAAACACGTTTCGCTTCCGGCAAGTCTTTGAAAATCAAGCTGGGAGCAGACCCGTCACGCCCCGATTTACACCTGGGACACACCGTTCCTTTGCGCATGCTGCGCCGAATGCAAGACGCCGGACATGAAATCATCTTTGTGATCGGTGATTTCACCGGTATGATCGGCGACCCCACCGGCAAGAGCAAAACCCGAGTGCCTCTAACCTTTGAACAAACCCGACATAACGGGCAAAGCTACTTTGAGCAGGTAACCAAAATTCTCGACCCTGCCAAAACCCGTATCACTTACAACTCAGAGTGGCTGAGTCCGCTAAATTTTGCCGATGTGCTATCACTCACCGCCAAATACACTTTAGCACGTATCATGGAACGAGATGACTTTGCTGGTCGCTTTGACAATAATCAAGCCATTGGCTTGCACGAATTGCTTTACCCTCTGATGCAGGGCTACGATTCGGTGGCGTTAGAGGCCGATATAGAAGTGGGTGGCACCGACCAAACCTTTAATCTCTTGGTGGGGCGTGCACTGCAAAAAGACTACGGGCAGGAACCGCAGGAAGTAATCACCTTTCCCTTGTTACCCGGTCTCGATGGCAAGGAGAAGATGAGCAAATCCTTAGATAATTACATTGCCATTGATGAACCCGCCGCTACTATGTTTGAAAAATGCATGCGGGTGCCCGACTCAGTGCTGGCCGAATACTTCCAATTAACCACCGATTTACCGGAACAACGCTATGAACTCGCCATGCAGCAAGATCTGCTGGAAGCCCACAAAATCTACGCGCGCGAGATTGTGCGGTTATACCATGGGGAGGATGCTGTAACAGCAGCCGAACAACGATACGCAGACGTTGCCAAAGGTGCTGTGCCCAAAAGCATTCCGGTAGTGACGTTTCCTTCAGGTCAGTCGGTTTCTCTGATTGACGTATTGAAGCAAGCGGGATTTGCTGCCTCCAATTCCGAAGCTCGCAGGCTCATTGAAGGCAAAGGCATTCAGCTAAACGGCGAAGTTGTTACCGATATTCACTGTCTGATTCGTGAAAACAGTACCCTCCGTCGCGGGAAAAATCGTTTCCTGCGCGTGGTTTTTATGTGAGTAAAAAGGAGTTTCAATCGACAACCTTTAATTACTATGTATAAATTTAATTAATACCTACAAAAGGGCGGAAAGAGGCGATCTAAAAATGATGAAACGAATCCTAACTCGGATGAGAAATAGCATTTGGTTATATCCGGTCCTCTATAGCCTCATCGCTCTATTGTTGGCAATTGGTGTGATGATGATTGACTCTTACTATGTAGATACCGTTTCCATCTTCGTGCATCGCTTGTTTTTTACCTCGACTGCATTGGCACAGACGGTGTTGGAAATCGTCGCCATGTCCTTCATTACCATTATGACCTTTACGTTTTCTACGACCATGGTCGTGCTTACCATGTATTCTTCGCAGTTCACGCCTCGTGTTGTGGAAAACTTTTTGAACAATCAAACTACCATGAAGTCTTTTGCCATCTTCCTCAGCGGCTTTATCTATGCTATTACCTCACTTTTGTTTTTAAGCATCAATTCCAAAGAGGACAGCGTTGTGGCGGCCAGCGTGGCGGTCATCTATCTGATTGTAGGCCTCATTTACTTCTTGATTTTTGTCCAAAGTGTTGCTACCCATATTCAAGCCAGTGGGTTGATCCTGCGTTTATATAATGAGGCACTGGGCAAAATCAAGCGCTATATCGAATTTGTGGAAGAACAGCAGATTATTCCTGCCGATCAGTTTGAAACCATGATCAAAGGCAAGAGAGTGGAGTATCTGACTTCCTTAGAAGATGGCTATATCCAGGAGATGGATTATCGTCGCTTGCTGCGCTTGGCCGAAGAATTTAAAGTCGTCGTTTGCTTCCGCAAAGTGGTGGGACAGTTCATATCGAAAGAAACCAGAGTCATGACGGTGTATATTGATACAGAGCATACGCTGAGCGATGAAGAGCAACGTTATCTGCAAGAGTGTGTTTTGGTGGGCAACAAGAAGACTGAAGAACAGGATTTTGCCTTTACGATTCAAAAAATCGTTGAGATTGCGCTGAAGGCGATTTCGCCGAGTATCAACGACCCGAATACCGCCATTCATTGCCTGAAAAACATTGGATTGCTGCTGCGCGATCTATCGGGTATTAAAGAGGGTTTTGTCCTCATGCAAGAAGGGGAGAACAAAGAATTTATCGTCTATGAAGCGTATGATTTCTATGACATTTTAAACGACGCCTATAACCAAATTGTTTTCTACGGTCAAGAAGACCCTTCAGTCATGGCAGCTGTTTTCAATTCCATGAAGTTCATCAAAATCAAGGCCAACAACAAAACAGCCGAAGTGATCGATGATTACGCAAAGCAGCTTTTTGAGAAGTTGTCGGATCAAGGGTATGGCAAGCTGGAATACAATATGGTCTACAAGGAATATACCAATCTGCTCGATATCAAAGGGAGAGCAGAGTCATAAAGGATAACTGGCGAACGGAATTGGGGAGAGAGGTAGGATGATATGCGAGAAATCGATACTAAAGCAAAAGCAGCGGCCCATGACGCTACTCTGCTTTCGGATTTTATTGCAGAACACGATCTCTTTATCACCCGCACCGCTTCCAAAGTTGCCAAACGCTATATTACAAAGGCAGAAGACGAATACTCCATTGCTCTGATCGCTTTTTCGGAAGCGGTTCAAAAATATGATTATAGTAAAGGAAGCTTTTATTCCTATGCAGAGCTCGTGATTCGTAGCAGCCTGATTGATTACTTTCGTGGACAGGGAAAATACAGCCCAGAAATCAATGTTGAGTGGGTTCAGGAGCGCGCTTTTGTGGAATACAACGATAATCAACTAGCATTGGAGATTGAAGCCCTCACACCGGTTTTACAAGAATACGGGTTCAGCTGGATGGATTTACCTGAAGCCTCGCCCAAAGCTGAGAAAACCAAGGTTTTTTGTGCTCAAGTGGTTCAGTATTTGCTGAATTCACCAATTCTTTTGCAAGAACTCAAACGCAGCAAACTGTTGCCGATAAAAATAATTGAAAAAAAGATGGACCTACCCCGAAAATTACTGGATCGTCATCGTAAATATATAATAGCTGCAGTAGAAATCCTCAAAGGGGATTACCCGTACTTAGCGGAATATTTGCGATTTGTCAAGGAGAAGGAGTAATATGAAAAAAAAGGCAACGGTCTTAGAAATCAGAGATGGTCATGCTGCTTTGCTGCGGGAAGATGGCATCTTTGTTAAACAAAGAAATAGAGGGTATAAGATTGGCGATGTGGTCATGCTTGAAGAGCAAAGCTTCTGGGCGAAGAGGAAAATCTTCGCTTCCATAGCAGCAATGATGCTGGTCACTTTTCTAAGCGGTGGCATGGTCGCTTATGCACGTCCATCGTATTATGTCAGTATTGACTCGAACCCCAGCATTCTTTTGGAAGTCAACATGTTTGAGCGGGTGCTAAAGGCAGAAGCATTGGACCCAGCTGCCGTTGATGTGCTTGAAGGCTTGAAATTGAAAAACATGATTGTTGAGCAAGCAGTGGATGAAGCGGTGGGGCGGATGAGTGAAATGGGCTACCTACAATCGTCCGAAAATAATGTTTTAGTGACGGCTACAGCCGAGAACCAAGTGAAAGCCGAAAAGCTGGTGGAAAAACTAGAAAAATCGGTAGCGAAGGAAATTGTTGAAAGCAACAGTGAAGCACAGGTTACGGTCAATGTGGTGAGCTACGATATGGTAGATGCGGCCAAGACCGTGGAGGGCATGACCCCCGGCAAATATAATATTGTCGTGAATCAGTTGGGCAAGGACCCTAAAGATTATGTCGATGTTTCGATTCAAGAGATTATGAACGAGATCAAGGACGCCAAGGAGGCCGCCAAAGAGGATAAAAAGCAGCCGAATGATTCCGAAGACCCCGAGAAACCGGAACCACCAGAAAAGCCCGAAAAGCCCGAAAAGCCAGAACCACCAGAAAAGCCAACTCCGCCCGGACAAGAGAATAAACCGGAGAAACCTCAAACAAAAACTCCATAATAAGTTGGGGACGGTTCTCTCCTCTTGGTTTTACCATAAAAATGGCAAAAACCAAGAGGAGAGAACCGTCCCTGTGGTTGAAATGAGGGGGAGAGAACCGTCCCTTTATTCACGACAGAGTTATAATCGATTCATTTCACCTTCCATGAGTTGGAGCGAGGCCATTAACTCATCAAAAGAGGGTGGAGCGCCGAAAATCATGCTTTTCATGCTTTCGTAATCACGTCTCAAGATGGCTATGCTATCTCCTGCCGGTATTAATTTTAGAGTCGGAGGTTTCGCCGTATCATAATGAGCAGAACCGCTCGGGTAAAAGCGATCTTTGAAGCGAACGACCTGCTCAAGTAAATCCAGGTTCTCGTATGCCGCCTTTTTAACATCGCTTCGTCCCATGCAGAATAAATCATAATAGTGACGTGAATATCGAGAGGGGATAGACCCCGTGGTTCGGTACGCTTCCTTGTGCAAAATAGTAACCTTTTCCCAAAAAGTTCGCTCGGGAGAGGTAGTCAGAATCATTGTGGAAGGCTTTTCGAAGATATTTGGATACCTTTGTGCCACAAAAGAAGTTACATTAGCCGCTTGTGTTGGCGTCCAGGCAGCTAAAGCACCGATTTCAAGGCGAATTTCACTGATGATAACTTCATTCGTAAATACTCGCGGATAAGCAAAATGGACGGTTTGAGGGTCAGCACCGTCTATCCAGAGTGAAAAATCCTCTTTCAGTAGGCTACTAAACTCGATTTGCAATTGAGGAAGAAAGGTCTCACGAAGGAAAACAGCAGTTGCAGCATTCACTTCCTTATTAAACAGATCTTGTTTGGTTCTACTCCGTTTCTTCCATAAATCATCTGCTGTGAAGCCGAGTACGCGCCAATCAAGAATTAAATCTATGTCTTCAGAAAAACGGCTAATGAGGCCGAAACATTTGAATAAACTGGTTCCGCCCTTGAAGGCGAACTGCTTCTGCCAAGGGCTAAAATGGAACAAGTGGTCTAGTGTATAACAAACCCAAAAGTCTTTTTCGACTAATGCTTCAGGCAGGCCAATATCCTTAGAAGTCAAAAGGAAGAATTCTTCTCGATTTTGACTATCCCAAATTGCAAGTTGTCTCATTTTCATCCTCCAAGCAGATTTTCTTGATTACTTCGTAAACCCAGGCAGTGACTCGTTGGCTTTCGAGTAGTAAGGTTTTCTTTTCTTCTGGACTTAATCTCATGGATAGAAGACGAACCTCATGCTGGGTTATTTTATCTTTACCTATTGCCTTTATTGCTTGTATCACCAAAGCTAACTTATATGACAATCCGATTAATTCGTTTTTCAGGTCTGTATGTCTAAATTTAATGATCCTTCCGTCAATTGCATATACCTTATACGGGCCATCGCTAACATAATTCCAAACTGCAGGAACTTGCGTAGATAACCCAAGAGTATTTAAAGCAGTATCACCAAAGGGAATGACTGTCCAACCATAGTTTCGAGCGATGGCTTGAGCTATATCATTTGCTCTAGGAGGTATTATTGATTCTAGAACCGTACTGTATCTAGGTTTCACAAAAATCCCTCTTGATAAGCGATAAAGATCACCCGTTTCAAGTAATCGTTTTAGGCACATATTGACACCGGAAGCCCTAGTGATATCAAAAAAATCGGATGGAACAAATACTGAGCTAGGCGCGGCGGAATCGATTCTTTCCTTTATCAGTTGCAGGTAATTTGGTCGCATAATCCTTCACTCCCTTTCGTTATAAATAATATATACTATTTGTAACGAAATAGCAACTACTTCCTCTACAACTTCTAAATCGTAGTCTAACCCCCCCCCCATAAACTCAACCAATATTTGTATAAATATCTCCAAAGCAGTGATTGCATTTTTTTCATAGCGTGGTATTCTTAGATTGCGGAGGTGGATCTATGAATTACAAAAGAAGTCAAAGACCACGGAGAGGGTGGCGTAATCGTCGGTTATAACTTCAAAGACGGCGATCGTTTGCTCATCGTTGAAGACGCGATTACCTCAGGAAAAGTGTTGCGCGAAGCCATGGCTAAAATTGCGCGTATTGCAAAAGTCAAAGTGACCGATATGCTGGTTTCGGTCGATCGCCTGGAAAAAGGACTCACCGAAAACTCCGCTATACAAGAAGTAGAACGCGACTTTGGCATCCTTGTGCATTCCATTGTGACCATTGACGATATCATCGCAGCCATAGAAAACGGAATCATCCTCGGGCATGATAAACTCCCGTCGCTACGGACATACCGAGAAAAATATGGAGTGAGTAAATGATGAAATACCAATATCTTCTTTTCGATCTCGACAGCTTCCGTACCCTCTATGGTTTCAGTGAATCTCAAGCTCAACAGGCCATAGAGCATTATCGCGAGTATTTCACCCAAACCGGTATTTTTGAAAACGAGCTCTATTTGGGTATCGACACTCTCTTGCCTGAACTCACAAGCCGGGGTTACAAAATAGTTCTGGCAACTTCAAAACCAGAACCCTATGCCATAAGAATCCTGGAGCATTTTCGGCTGCACCAGTATTTCACTTTCATTTGCGGCAGCAACCTCGATAACTCCCGCCGCAACAAAGGCGAGATCATCGCCCACATCTTAAAACAGATGGAACTCTTCGCCGACGACTGCATTATGATCGGTGACCGTGAACACGACATTCTTGGAGCCCAGGCAAACCATATGGATTCCATTGGGGTGCTTTTCGGCTTTGGAAGTCGCGAGGAACTGGAAAAAGCCGGTGCGACTCATGTTGTTGAAACGGTAGAAGAATTGAGAAGGCTTATACTGGATCGATAGACATCTCTTACAAAAACAGCGGAAGCAACGTAATGCTTCCGCTGTTTTCTTAAGCGTTCCTCATACTCTCTGCATAAGAAAATCGAGGATGTTAACCTGATTGATCCCACTTTCGCCCAAGGGAACTTCATCTAAAGTTAAAATATACCTAGGATAATAATCGTCTACCAATGTGAGCGGGCGAAGTTCACGTTGAAAGGTATTCGGATCTAAAACCGTAGCTGCAACTTGATAGTAAATTCTTTCACTTCCGCGTTCGGCTACAAAATCGATTTCGTATTCTCCCGCTTTGCCAATACTGACCCGGTAACCTCTTCGGATCAGTTCTAAATAGACGATATTTTCTAGCACATGACCAATGTCAGAAGACCGTTCACCCAACAATACTTGCCGCAACCCGGTGTCAACTAAATAATACTTTTCTAAAGATTTTAGGTGCTGCTTCCCTTTAATGTCATACCTACCAACCTTGTAGATGACATAAGCATCCCCCAAACCTCGGAGGTAGTTCTCAACTGTAATGGAAGTGACTTTTCTACCGTATGATACTAAACTATCGGCGATTTTTTTGCTAGATACGATGCTTCCAATATTGTCAGCAAGAAACCGAAGAATACTTTCCAATAAATTGATGTCACTGATGCGATTGCGAGTCGCAACATCTTTTAATAAAACGGTATGGTAAATCCCAGACAAGTATTCTCTTTTCGTTGTCTCATCATCTAAGGCCGTCAAATATGGAAACCCACCAAAACGGAGATATTGATTCCATACTTGTTTCTCCTCTCCTTGGAATTCTTGCACAAATTCAGAAAAAGAGAGAGGAAGCATGCTGATTTCCACATATCTTCCTGATAAAAGCGTTGCTAAATCTCCAGATAACAGATGGGCATTAGAGCCCGTTATATACAGGTCCACATTCTTTTGTATGAATAAGCTGTCTACAGCTTTTTGATATTGATTTACATTTTGAATCTCATCCAAGAAAATATAGGTCATCGTATCCTCATTTAGACTTTGCTTCACATAGTCATATAAGGCTCGATAGTCCATTAAGGATTCAAAAGCAAGATCTTCAAAGTTAATAGAGATGATTTGCTCCGGCTTAACTCCTGTTTCCAGTAAATGTTGACGGAATTGTTCCAACAGAGTCGATTTTCCACAACGTCGAACGCCTGTTATGACTTTGATGAGTTTATGATTCACCAATTTTTTCAGTTGATCTAAATATTCTGTTCGTTGTACCATAATCTCGCCTCCTTGAAGATATCATATAATAACTTTGTTAATTTGTCAACTTTTTATAGTTAACTATAAAAACTTATGTGTATAATAGATTTTTTAAAGTATACTATGAAAACTTCGTGGGTTCGGTCTTGTAATTACCTTATGACAAAGCAAAATCCCCCGAGCGCCTCTCGGGGGATTTCCTCGTATGTACCTAAACCTTATGGATTCCACAGTAAACACCCATGCCACCCAGCATGTTGATTACATCATAACCTTCGGCTGAAAGTTTGCGGCATACAAACTGACTCCGCGATCCGGACAGACAGAATAGATAATACGTGGTGCCTTTTTTCATATGTTTGTCTGGGTTCGCCATCAGTTCATTCATGGGAACATTCTTAGCGGTCTTTAAGGTTCCGGCCTTGTACTCATAAGGCTCACGGATGTCTAGCAATTCTACCTTGCCTACCAAAGGGTCAATATCGTTCATGCGAATGGTCTTGCCGGTGCTCTTTTGCAAAAATGAAAACATGGTATCGTCCTCCTCGTATTGATCGTTATGAAGAATACACCATAAACATTTTGAGTTCAGTAACCAACTCACAAAACCCCACCTTATTTCGCACCGGGGTCTGACCCCGGTGCGAAATAAAATTATGAAAAAAGAAGAATCATTTGAAGGAGTTTTGAAAATTATGCAGAATTATGCAATGAGATAAAAATAATCAAAAAGAGGCACATGAAACAAAATGGAAATCGCATAGAAAATATCGACGATTCTAGAAGACTTCATGAATGAGGAGTGTGGAGAATGAAACGCATTCAGGAATTTCGTCGCATGGAACCTATTTCTCGTCTGATTCTAATTGCTCTTTTTTGCAGCATCCTCTTGTTTAGTTTTTGCTTCCAGCTTTCCGCGGCTATACGCGATGGCATGCAGACGCGGCTATTCCGCTTGCTTGATCAGCAAAACCCTATTATTTATATGGTATCGTGGGATTACGATTACGATGCCCCCCAAATTGAGTATATGTCTACCCAAGACCGGGAAGCTGTAGAGAAAATCTCGCACGTCAAAGCAGCTTCGCTGGTCTCGCTCGATGCCAAATTCACTTATTTTCCGGAGAAAGCTTTCGAGGACCCATTGGGGTACTTATCCCCCTTTGGTGAGGAAGATTCAGAGACTCGTTGGCTTACGGTAGAAGCTGCTTATGTTGAGCCGAGTTTTTTCCAAGTTTTCGAATATCCTACCTACAAAGGCCGTTTACCTACTTTTACCGATAAAGATTGGGCGGTTTTAGGTGTGACCCTAGAGCAACGCACCGCATGGGAAATTGGCGAACCCTTTCAAAGAATTTTTGCCAGTTATGGTTTTCAAGCCTTCTTTTCCGGAACACCGGATCAGGTTAGAGAAGAGAGGAAAAACTTCCAACCAGATCCACTCATTCCCTTAAACGAGCAATACCCGCAAACAGTGTTGGGCAGCCTGGTTTACAGGCAAGAGGAAGATTTGCTGACCAAGTATGATCATTATGCATATTTGGATTATGGCAGCGATGAAGATCTAGGAGCTCGTATTGCCCGCCTGCCCAAGCGTGCCCCTACAGTCTATGTGACGTGGGAGGAATTCAAAGAAGTATACAGCCAAAGGACAGAACCTTTGTTGGATTATGAACCATGGACTGGGCCAGGTGGTGAAGGTCTCTACGAATCGAAATCCATACAAGAATACATCTTCAAAAAGTGGGAAATCTACAACGATATCCCCGACTATAGTATGCAAAAAGACATTGGCTACGGTTTCGAGAAACCTTATAACTACTTATTTGTCCGAATCGACTCGGCGGAGCATGCCGAAACCACGGTAGAAGCCATTCTGAAGTATCTGCGCCCTCTTTACGGAGATAAAGTGAAAGCGATTCAAATCGATAGCGGCACTCGCGGTGTGGTTGCTATGACTGAGGAGTCCATTGTTCCCTTAAAGAAAGTTAGTTATAACCTGGCTGCTGTTTCGTTGTTACTCATGTTAGCTCTTGTCACCATGCATGGCTTTCAGGAAAGAAAAAACATCGCCATGAAACGCTCCCTGGGCTCCACCGAAGCCGAAATCGAGTTGGAATACTTTCTACAATATCTGCGCTTAAGTGTGCCTGCGAATGTTTTATCGGTGATATTAGTCTACATGTTCTTAATTCTGGTGCAGAGCCAGTTCAGCATTATTTCGTATCTTTCTCCAGACACCATCGTCACCATGCTCCCCCTCACCGTGTTTTTGGGTCCCACTTGCAGTTTCTTACCTCTGTTTTTCATTTTGAAATATGAGCCCATGGCGGTAGTATCGGGCGATAAGAGTATGAAATGGTGGATTTTCGATCTCCGCCGAGACTTGGTTTGGGCAACTTTCTTGGTGGTCATTGCTGTGGTCACCTACAGTAGCTTAACCGCCTTAAAAGATATGAACGTGGTAGACAATCAAATACGGCAAGCCGGTTTCGACCGGGTCACGCTGGAAAGCGTTAGAAATACGGGTCAAGACCACTTACCTCCGGCATATTTGCAAATCATCGCAAACTTAGGTATCGATGTAGAGGGTTTGGCTTGGCAGGGAACCGTGCCGCAAGCAAGTCTGTGGCTGGAACAAGAGAAATACATAGCATACCTATCACTTTGCCAGGGAGATACTTTGAACGCTCAAAGTTTGAATTTGCTACACGGTAATTGGATACAAAGGCCGCAAGAGGTGGTATTAGGTAACCAAATAGCCAAAGCATTGTTTGGAACCTCACAGCTTGCTTTGGGGCAAACCCTACGTTTCCAACCCCAGGGTTCACCTTATACAGTCGTAGGAGTAGTCGATGCCAAAGAAGATGTAGAACGTCCCAATTTAGACAACCCCAATGCAACAGTATTTATGAGTTCCCAAGCAAACGATAGTAGCATCTGGAAGGAGGTCCTAAAGCCCCTCATTATTCTTCGCAGTGAGGACTTCAACCGAATCCAAGACGCCAGAGCCGCCTTGCAGAACTGGTTGAATCAGTCGAGTGTTCCCTTGTTGAAGATCAAAGAAAAGCTTTATGACTTAGAACAAACTCGCCAATTGCAGAAAACCTTCCTTTATACCGTGTGGATGTTCATCTTGTTGGAGGTCTTACAAATCGGGATTGCGGTTCTCTCGTTTACCTTGATTCGCACCAGAGAATTAGCCCGTGTAGTAGCGATCCAACGTTCTCTCGGGGCAACTCAAGCCCAAATTGCCCGGGCTATCTTCATTGAATCGATTTGGCCGTTCTTACCGGCTGCTTTACTAGGGTGTATTTTCGGCTTTGGTGTGTTTTTTGCAGATCAAGGGCTTTCGCAAGTGTATCCTAGAGATTATATAGTTACCTTAATCCCCATAGTAGTATCTATGCTCTTGTGTATCTTGGCGGCTTGGCAACCGGCACAACGCTTTGCCAAAATTCCGCCTGCAAACCTAATGTAAAAAGAAGGAGGTTTTTTCAATGCCAGAACCCAGACATCCTTACCGTTTCTCGCCCTTGCAGGAAAAACTAACAGGACTGGTGCTTGTCATCCTTTTGGTCATTCTCATTGTTAATGTGTTTTTTAAGGTAACCTCTGCTTATGTCATGATTCCACTTATTGTCTTAGCCGGAGTGGTATATGTGGCCTCGCTCATAGCGGGTAAGATGAAGAAGTAACCCCAAGTTAGACTCGTTTAGTGTAGAAATAGTAAGATGTTACTACTCAATTAGTAACATCTTACTATTGAAACCATTTTGAACAGGCATATAATTATAGTAGATTTGATTTTATGCAAATGCTATTTGATGAATTAAAATTATTTTGGCTTCTGTTTAGGAGGGAAGAATGTGAGAAGGTTCAAAGTATTTTTTCTTTGCTTGATTTTATGCAGCACCTTTTCTCCACTGATTTTTAGCAAAGCTCAGGGTAATGCAAAGGAAGAAACAACACTATTTTTCTTCTATTCACCCTACTGTAGCAGTTGCCAGCAGGCAGAGCCAATAGTTGAAAAGCTCGAAGCAGACGGTCTTGCGGTTGAAAAATATAATATTCAAGATCCCGGAAGTTTATCTCTCATGATGCAATTATTGGTTGATTGCGATAAAGCGCCATCGCTGGCTGGTCAAGTCCCTGCATTCTTTTATGGGGATAATGCTCAAATCGGATTTTCGGATGAAGATAGCCTCAAAGCATTTCTATCGGGGGGATCCTCAAAAGATAGTGTAACAGTAAGCTCCTTGACTGAATGGGGGGTTTTTGTGGCAGGTCTTTCTGATGGCTTAAATCCATGCACTCTCAATGTGTTGTTGATATTGTTAGCGATTATAGCCAACAAAGACAGAGATAGATTATTACAATGTGGGCTCGTATTTGTTTTCGGAGTGACATCTGTTTATTTCCTATTGGGTATTGGATTAGGACAATTAGTTGTGAGATTTGACTTCCTGCGTGTTGCAGCACCATTCATTTATATTTTGATGGGGTTACTCTTAGTGATATCTTCTATTGGAAGTAATCAGGGAAAAGGGAATAAAGTCAAGCTGAAATTAGGTAAAGTGATTGGCAATTTGAGAGCAAGAAGTATTGGGCTGCTGTCCGTGTTTATTATCGGCTTATGTAGTTCAATGTTTGAATTTATCTGTACAGGTCAAATCTACCTACCAACCATATATTACATATCTACGAAAGATACAACAGGTTATTTATGGCGCCTTGTTTTATATAACGCAGCCTTTGCATTACCCATGGTTTTGATTATTCTGTTAATGTTTTTTGGTAAAAACGCACTGATTGTGCAAGGCCAGCTCAAAAACCAATATCTTAACACTTTTGCTCGTGCAATTACACTGAGCCTGGGGTTTTATCTTTTCGTTACTGGATTGTTCGGCTTATTTAACTAAATAACGGTTAAATATAGAGTTCGTATAATAGCATAGTATCCTTACTCACTAAAGTATGTTGGGTTTATGTGAGGAAAACCTGGTGAATAAGTTTTTCGCTTGATATGCTGGAGTTAACTTTAGGTATTTCACCAGCATTGATAGATAGCCATGCTGGATTTAATAAAAGGAGAAAAGAAAATGAAAAAATATTTGATTATAATAATGTTGTTTGGATTGTTGTCCACACTATTTTCGTCTTTTGCTCTTGCCAATCCAATGTGCGCCATTGCTGATGTAGTAGATTGTAATGCCGATAACACCTATTGTGTATGTACACTTTGCGGGTGGTGCTCATATGAACCTTACACTCCTGATCTAGCTGTAGTTTATCAAAACTATGTTGAGGTAAACAGATACTGCACATATAGACCAGTACCTTGTGGTTGGATAAAAGGTATGGAATTGCCGAGTAGGTAGTATAATCTCCAGCATGGCTATACAAACCTAACGTGCGTAAATTAGTCATTATATACATAAAGCGAATTACTTATTCTCGAGAATTGGAGATGATAATGAAATGAAGCACTCCATCTATAACAATGCTTTCGTCACACTAATAGTGTTCTTAATAGTATTACTCAGTGGGTGTCAATCAATGAAAAATGTGACACCTAAGGAGAACATTGAGGAACCGAAATTATGGAGTGTCTTAAAACCTTTATCGCAAGAAGAAAGAGTAAAACAGCATCAATACATTGACACAGTAGTAAACAGCGAGTTTCCAATTAAGGGCTTAACAGATGGGTATATAATACTTACTACAGGGGGACCAAATCTCTATGAAGAGTTATGTATGCGTGAACTTTTGCAACTATCTGATTTAGCCCCAATAACTATCTTAATTGCCGGATTAGTATCTCCTGCTTCTAATTCATTCTTTGATAAGATTCAACTCCCAACAAATGTTGAGATTGTTAAGATTGATAGAAATGGTTTGATTAGTTTGGGTTTTGATGAAGATTATATTGAAATTGAAAAATACTATCATCCAGCAGTTTGGCAAATAGAGAAGGGTATTATCCAAAATCAATATCTTTATTATGTAGTCGGTCAATATGCAGATATATATGAGCACTTCACAAACGATGATTCCATGATTTCGCCGATTCAAGTTGGACAACCCTTGCAAAAATTATATTTGGTTCAGGCACGAGGTCAAGAGAGAGAACTGGTTCAAATAGACCGGCCAACTCTGCTTATTCTTTGGTCATTTGAGAATTCAAATGCATTGCTACAAACCTTCTTAGACTATTTTCAGAACAAGGTGCAGATATTTCTGGTGCTTAAGACAACAGATATTCGCACTCGTTATCCTGTGCTTTTAGAAGCTTTAGCATCGTCTTATGATGCTGAAGATAGAATTGAATGGAAATATATTGAAAGTATGAAAAACCAAACATCAGTTGAACTAAGTAACATCAACAATATAATGAAACTATATCCCGAGTTGAAGATATATGAAGATCAAAATCACGAAATGATACGTAGGCTGAATTCTTTACAGATTCTGCATTACTCGTTGATGAAAGGAGAGGACCGTGGAGTTATGCTTTATTCGTTCTACCTGTTCAATGCAAAAAGTATCTTGGTTAAAGACTGGCAGTGCCGCATGACTTTGGGGAATCAAGAAGACAGATATGAAATGCTGACTATTTTGGAGCAAGCAATAACTGAGTTGAAATAAGTTGGGCAATTAGAGGTGATTGATGTGTTGCGAGCAAACAGAAGAAGAAGTGAAAAACCGAAAACCTTTTTTATTTTGATATTGATTTGCTTTTTACTAAGCGCCTGTCATTTTAGAGTTAACGATCTTAAAGTTAAAAGTGGCTATGATAATAAGGAGTTTTTAGTTGCTACAAGTAAAAAATTTACTGATGGTCTGCTAGAAGAGCTAAATGGTAAAATAAAAACCCAGGAACTCTATCCGGAAAAATCTAATGAAGGCTATATTTTGGTTTTGAATGGAACTTTGGATTTGATTACCACAATGATAGTACAGTTATGCTACCAGAATGAAATCAAAGACATTACTTCTTTGCTCCCTGCAAGGACGGAAGAAAATTCTTCAATGTTAGATCAGATAATAAATGGTCTTTCGGAAGATACAGAAATAATTTATTATGACGATAATATGTTGAATAAATGGTCAATTGGTTCTTTTCCTGCAATTTACTATATTAAAGATGGAATTGTAGAATATAAGAAAGCGAATATCAGATTTCAAGATTGGCCAGAGATTAACGAAATCATGAGCTCAAAAAAACACATAGGCATTACAAAATCATCATTTATTGAGGGAGAGAAATTTCCGATTTTGAGCCTTTTTGATGAAACAGACCATGAAATCGAGCTTAATACAAATGGTAAACAATGCTATTTGTTTTTATCACCGACGTGCTCAATATGTTCTGATATAATACCATGGATAAAACAATCTGATTGGAAAGTAAAGCCGACGATTATTATTGATGATAGTTCATACTATTCAGACTCAATTGAAAATTTCAAGGATTCTTTCCCTCAAGTTATAGTAGATGAGGAACTCCTAACACAAATGCAACAATGGGATTTGGGAATGCGCGAAAAGGTTAAAGCTTATATTGAATTGTTAGGTGATGACTTTACTGTTTTAAAGGACAGCCTTGGTGATTTGAAAAAGAATTTCGTTGAAATTGGTTATCCTTTCATGGTAATCACAGATGAGAATGGCTGTTTAAAACATGCTAGGGTGATTACTTTGGTAAATCCTGAAGGCAAGAATCTATTTGAAGGATATGAAAATCCGTTAGATTTAGCTAAATAACAAGACGGATTATAACAAGTCTTCAGGAGGTGAGATTACGAAAAGGTCAAAATTCATTAAACTACTTTTGCTATATATAGGCATATTTGTGTTGATCATTGGTTGTTCGTCTCAGGAAGTGGTTGAAACAAAACAAAATGAGCTATCTGGAATCAAACGCATGGTTTTATCGCCGTTAACAACTGAAGAATTGTCGAATCTAGCTCACGTTAGTACCAAGGTGGGAGATGGTTTTCCCATAAAAGAAATCGATAATGAGTTCATCTTGTTAACATATTCCTTTCAATTTGGAACAAGTAACATAATGGTGAAGGAATTTTCGAACGCCTTTTCAGATAAGTCACTAACTATTCTCTATGAAAACCTTCCTAATGATGATGAAGCACACAATTTGTATGAATATTTGCTTGAACAATCTAATATAACATTACGAAAAATTGAGAGTAACGAACTCGAAAAGGTATATAAGAATAAGCGGGTTGGCGAATCTTATTACCCAAAATTATGGAGAATATCTAAGGGCATCATCGTTGATCAATGGTTGAACCTTCAACCGGGTATTGATTTTGAGTATTTCAAGTTACTAATAAACAACCCTTACTCTGTTGAAGAATTACCGCTTAGTATGCCTATTGACCATGAAAAAGTCATTCTAACAATAGATCAACCTACATTATTGATTGAATTTGAAATATGGGGTAATGAAGAACCAATCTACCGCTTAATCGATGAATTATCTGTGCAGCCTTATCGTGTCGTGCCTGTTGTAAACTCGTTTTTCCCATATCGCTATTTCCCGTTATTGAAAGAGCTAGTTGAACAGAGACCTGACATAGAATTAACAGAATCACGAGAAAGAATGTATCAGGATTGGGAGAAACTAGTAGAAGAATACCCAACTGCTCTAACAACATTAAAAAAAAGATGGCACAACATCACATGGTACGAGGATATGAACCTCGAAATCACAAATCGCTTTTCTAAGGATAAGGCGACAAGCAAATGTATTATCTATCTACTAGATACAAACGGGCTATTGATAGCTCAATGGACTTGCGAAAATAAGTTAGTTCCTATAGAAGATGAATCAACCTATGTGTATCATCAGATTATCGAGGTTCTGAAGACAAGGCAACCTTAAGAGAAAGGTGAATTGCAATGCCGATGAAACTAACCAGGATTAAGCAAATGGTTTATCGTTTCAAGATAAAAGAGCCAATTAGTAAAGTTATCACGATGATTTTGCTTGTAAGCATACTCTTGTTCGAGATTTGTGTCATGGCAGCCGCAAGCTTAAGTAATGGGGTTGAGGTTCAATTAGAAAACGAAAAAAAGGAAGACCAGACCTTAGTGTATGCCATTGGATGGAATTATAATTCCAAGGTAACACCCGTAGAGTTTTTTTCCTCAGATGATAAAAAGTTGGTTCTCGAAATTGATCATGTGGAAGAAGTTTCATTAGTAGCCAACAATCGCGAATATTTGATGCACTATGAGCCAGACAAGAGAATTGAAACCTCTTCAGGTTCTATGGTTTTCAGGAAATCTGTTCCTTCGATATTTGTTGAACCCAGCTATTTCAGAATTATGCAGATGGCATCTGAGACGGATCGTTTACCAGATGAACTCGACCAAAATTGGGCTGTTTTAGGTGCAGCTGTATCTCAACTTCACCAATGGGAGATTGGATCAACCCTGAACAATATTTATGACACTAAAGGATTTGATTTTGCAGGGACATATGTGGAGTTTTTGAATTTCAAACCAGATTCACCGGTATCAGTCGAAAAAGAATATCCTCAAATCGTCATGTCCTCCTTAAAATGGATCTCTAATCCGGTGAAACCGCTTCCTGGGGATGAGCTTGTTTACTTTGACTATGCGAGTGATCAAAATTTTATAGCCCGAAGCAACGCTGGGTTGCATTTTGCTTTACCAAGGATGCTGGTTACTATGGAGGAATTTTGGGTGAAACGAAATTCCAATGAGCATGTTGGTTATTATATAGAAGGAAGCAAAGAAGAAACCCTTGCCAGAGAATTTTTTAACCCAGAACCGTATAACTACTTGCTGGTTAAGATTGATTCAAAAGAGAACATCTCATTAACTCTGCGAAAGATCCTCGATACCTTTGAAGATCGCTTTCAAGGTGAGGTTTATTCAATCCCTGTGGAACTCATACCACCTCTTAAAATTGGTATGGATAACGAAGAATTGCAACCTCTCATTCAGTTGTTTATGTCCATGGTCGGTATTTCCATGCTTCTCATTACTTCTTTACTTATGTTGCATTTGTATCAGGAAAGAAAGGCCATAGCTATTCGCCGTTCCATGGGTTCGGGCACCGACCAAATCGAGTTGGAGTATGCTAAGAACTATTTGAACCTTTCGTTAGGAGCGGCTTGCATATCCATACCCGGGTTGTGGTTGGTGCTAAATATGTGCTACCATTTTCTGGGCATCCGGTATGTCTTTCAAATCAGTTCGCTCGTTCCGTTTCTAATCATCACCTTGAGCTTCGCCCCGTTCAGTAGTGTAATTTGTTCGTTCTTTGTTTTGGGTCAGAGTCCGATTGATGCCATAAAAGGGAAATCACGATTCCAATGGGGTAAAATTGATTTCCGGCGCGAGCTTAGTGTTGTGACTTTCTTTTTATTGATTGTCGTCATACAACAAAGCACCTGGTCTACCATTATGGAAACAGCTAAACTGGAAGCAAAACTACGAACCTCTCAGTTTGATATGATACAAATTCAAAGTATTCATAAGGTAAACGAAGATCATTTACCCAGCGAAATCATATATAAACTCACCGGGCTAGGGGTAGAAGAAGAGAGTATAGGCTGGCAGGGAACGTATCCGAGATTTAGTTTTTATGTAGATGGTATGCAATTTACCACCAACTTGGTGGTCACCGCCGGTCATTACCAAGAATCTCAAGGATTGTTGGTGAGTCAGGGTTATTGGCCACAAGAATACGAGGAAATTGCAGTAGGGGAAGAACTAGCAGAGACATTGTTTGGCTCAGCAGAAGAGGCTTTAGGGAAAGTGATGCAATTCCCCAGCTACGGGACGAGAGAGAGTAAACGAATTGTAGGAATTGTCACACTGGGTGAGTACATGGAGCGGCCCGAATTAGGTTATCCATTACTCAGTATCTATGCCACGGATGAAAAGAACAAAGACACGTTTTGGCAAAACAAAGTGGCACCGCTACTCATTATTAGGAATAGTGACTACGGTAGGATCCAGGAATTGCATGAGCAACTCAGTGAAAAATACCGCGAGACACCCGATATAAAAGTCATTGAACCTTCGTTTGATTTACAGCGTACTCTGGACATGCAGCACAGTGTCATGCTGACTTCATGGTTTCTCATTGGTATGCTAGTTTTACAAACCTGTTTCGGGTTATTTGCTTTCACCATAGTAAAAACACGCGAGATTTCCAAATACACCGGAATCCAAAGAACCATGGGTGCGACTGCCAAACAAATCATTCGTCAACTGATGAAGCGTACTGGTTTTCCTTTTGTAGTAGCAGGAGTATTGGCAACTGGACTTTCACTACTGCAACAAACAACCTCAGGTCAGACTTTGTGGTATACAAGCGAAGCGGTAATCCTGATTTTCGGACCCTTCCTGTTATGTATAGGGAGTGCAATTTTTGCATCTTGGTTACCGGCAGTGGCATTCTCGCGAAAAGAACCCGGAGATTTGCTGTAAGGAAGGTGGTTATCAACATATGAATCGCTCCTTTTTTATCAAGATGGGTGTTTTATTCTTGGTGTTTCTAGTCGTCTTACTTAGTGGATGTCAACCTCAAAAAGAAATAGAGCCAGTTGTAGATCAAGATGCACCTAAACTATGGAGTGTGCTGAAACCCCTTTCAGAGGAAGAAAAACTTAAACAACGCAAGTATATCAATACGAAACCGGGAGATGAGTTTCCAATTCCTGGTATAGAAGACGGGTTCGTTATCCTAACATCTGGAAGTGATACCCTCTATGAAGAACTTTGCATGGAAGACCTCTTACAATTAGCTGATCTTGCTCCGGTCACGTTGCTTATTGCCGGACTGGCACCGCTCCGCTCAGAACCCTTCTATGAAGTTATGACTCTACCCAGCAATTCTGAAGTAGTAAAACTGAAGTTGAGTGACTTATTGAGTTTAGGTTTCGAGCAAGATTACTTGAATCTAATCTATTACTATCATCCTACGATTTGGCAAGTAAAAGACGGGATGATTCAAAGGCAATATCTGTATTATGCAGTTGGGCAATATGAAGATGTTTACACTCATTTTACTACAGATGAAGTTTCTATGTTTCCGGTAGAAATCGGCAAAGCATTACAAGAACTTGTTCTTGTTCGATCGAGCTCTCAAGAAAAGGAAACGATTAAGATCTCCGAACCGACTTTAATGATACATTGGTCTTTAGAGAATTCACTTCCGCAACTGAGTGCGTTAATTGATCCTCTCATAGAGAAAGTGCAAATCATACTAGTTTTACAGAATACTGAAGTGCGAACGCGATTCCCTGTATTATTGCACGAACTGGCAACACGAGAAAATGTTGAAGAAAAAATCGAATGGTTTTCTAGAAAAAACTATGATTTTCTGATGAATAAATATATGGCTCGACTGGAAAGTATAGCCCAAATGTATCCTTATTTGATGATATTCGAGGACCAATCTTATGAAATTGTTCGAAGGTTCAATTTAGTTCATCTTACTCACCCTATGTTGAAAGAAGTAGATGATCGATTTGCGGAATTAAACAGTTTTTTCTTATTCAATGAAAAAGGGATTTTGGTTAACGAATGGATTTGCCGTTTGACCCTGGGCAATAAAGAAGACAATGTCGTCATGTTAAATATACTTGAACAAGCTATAGCCGAGTTGAAACGGTAAGGGAAAGGAGTAGAAAACCATGGAAGGATATCGTCCATTACTGACAGTCAAAGATATGAGTAAGATTTATCATAAGCGCGAGGTAGAAATTCGTGCACTCGATCAGGCAAATCTAGAAGTTCGCCGTGGCGAATGGATTACTTTGTGGGGACCCTCTGGTAGCGGTAAGTCAACCTTCCTTTATTTGTTGGGGACGTTGCTACAACCTGAGGAAGGTAGCTATCGTTTTGAAAATGAAATGCTGGCCGGAACCGAAAGCTTGGGCTACTTATCTAGTACGAATGACAAAAAGCTATCTGCATTTCGGGCTGAAAAAATCGGCTTCATCTTCCAGGACTATAACTTACTTGAAGACAAAACCGCTTTGGAGAATGTAATGCAACCGGCAAAATATGTGACTAAGCTCAAACCCCAAAAAGAAGTCCAAGAGCGCGCCATGGAGTTGCTGCGTCAGGTAGACTTAGGTGATCGTATGCAACATTTTCCGGGAGAATTATCGGGTGGACAAGAGCAACGGGTAGCAATAGCCCGAGCAATGATGAACCAGCCTTCTTTGTTGTTAGCTGATGAACCCACTGGCAATCTTGACAGTGCAAATCACAAAATGGTGCTCGATCTCATGCAGAAACTCAATCGAGAAGGAATGACGGTGATCGTAGCTTCACACAACCCCGAGGTCGCTGAAATTGCTGATCGGGTTGTTAAACTCAAGGATGGCAAGATTGAAGAAGTGGAAGTTAATATGAAGTAGATAACAGCTCCAAAGCAAACTATGACACCTGAACACAAGAAATTTTTAACCTACAACAGTGAAAGTTTTACAGCTTGGAGTCTTGAAGTAGGACCAAAAACAGCTGCGGTTATGCAATATTTCCTTTCTTTGGGGAGAGAAGTTGAGCAGGGTTTCAAGGCATGTGCCAGCTTGATTAAGCTCTCCGAACGGTATGGAGCGAAGCGACTGGAGAAAGCTTGCGAACGTCTCTTGGCATTTACACAAACACCAAGCATTCGAACCCTTACGACAATCTTGAAAAATGGACAGGATAAAGTTCAGGTTACTACACAAGAGACAATTCCGAACAAACAGGGCATTACCCATGGAGCTGATTACTTCCGAAAAGGAGGTAACCACAATGATCAACCAATCTACGGTCGAGTTACTTCGAGTAATTCGGTTTAGTGCCATGGCTTCTGAGTTCGAAATACAAATGCAGGATCCACGCTCCTATAACCAATTAGGTTTTGAGGAAAGGCTTTCACTACTTGTCGATTCGGAATGGAATCAAAGACAACGAAATAAATTGTTGCGCTTCATTCGCAACGCACATTTCGCCATTCCAGGTGCAACCATTGAAGGGATTGAATACCACGAGGATCGTCGTTTAGATAAGGGACAAATTATTCGCTTCTCCACTTGTAAATACATGGAGGGAGGACACCACATTATTCTCAAAGGTGCTTCTGGAAATGGTAAAACATATCTGGCTTGTGCATTGGGTAATGCAGCATGTAGAAAGTTTAAAACAGTGCGTTATATCCGCTTACCTGAACTATTGGAAGAACTAAGCTTGGCACAAATCGCAGGAGAATTTAAGAAAGTCATTAAGAGTAACAAAAAAGTTGACTTGTTGATTTTGGATGAATGGCTTATTCGCAGTCTCACCCTACAAGAGTCCTACAATCTACTTGAAATCATTGAAACTCGCTGCTCTGGTGGCTCTACAATTTTCTGCACCCAGTACGATACCAATGATTGGTATGAGCGAATGAATGCTAACTCTGAAAGTAGCAGCCCTATCTCAGATGCCATTATGGATCGTATTGTTCACAATGCTGTTGAGATTATGATTCAAGGCAAGAAATCCATGCGCGAACGTCACGAATTAAAAAGTTTGGATGAGATCTAGTTCTTAGTATCACCGGGGGCTTTGCCCCCGCACCCCCAAGGTTTTTCGCTTTAGTTTTACCAGGAGAGTGATTTCATGAATCTTGTTATCTTTCGCTTAAACGCAAAAGAAAAGAGCGACACCTTTTATGGCATCACTCTCCCGCAAAACCTCATATACCGCTCAGGTCGCTCCTCAGCGTTGCCTTATCCTGCATATGAGTAAACGCACTTTTATGATGCCACTAGGTTTCTTTATTGTCAAGCCATTATGTTGGTGTTTACTTCCGTTTCACTGGTGATGTTTTAACGATTGACTGGTGTTAAAACTCCGATGGACTGGCGTTATTTGCCCGTGCACGTGGTGTTTAGTGTCCGTAATTTACACTAATAATAAAGAAACTTTCAATTATCTTGTATTTATAAAGTTATGATGCCTGTGCAACTCATGCGGATGCATGTAACATAAAAAATGGAAAGGGGAATTCATATGTCGAAATTGACTAGGATGCTCTCGTTTACTATTGTTTTCAGTATTATGCTTAGTTCTCTTGCATTTGCAAATGCTAATCCTTGTGGAATGGATTGTATGGCAGCACAATTAGTAGTACCTGGTGAAACTACATGCTACTGTGTTTTTTGCGGTATGTGCGGGGCTTCAGATCCATATAATCCCGATTTGGAAATATATTACATCAATCAGGTCGAGATTTCAAGAAGATGTGCATATTACCCCGTGCCATGCGGCTATTTGAAAGCTTTGCCATTAGTTGTGACTAAGTAGCACCATATAGCTTAATATCCGCATGAGTTGCAGATTTCTACAACAATATCGTATAAGGAGAGGGTAGCTTGTTAGTTCACCGAAACGATAAAACATTCCTGTTGCTGTTTTCAATAGTATTGCTTTTTGTTCTAACTTCCTGCAGCAATAACAGCGAATTGATGAATAGAGAAAAAGATGACGAAATAGAATATAAGCTAATGACGAGTAAGAATGACAGTGAAATGTACTTTACAAAAGTGTATCTTGGTTTAGATATAGATGATTTTTTCCCAATAGAAACAACATACAATATGGTTTTCATTTGTGATGGATATGAGGGATTGGTTAACAATTTAGTTTTAAATCTTGTGAATATAGACTACGCACAACCGATTACCTATATTGCAGTCATCAAAGAAGGTGAAACTCGAGATGATCAGCTATCACAAGCACTGCCCAAAGGCAGTGAAATAATTCTGTTAAAAGAAACGGATATAGCAGAGTATACCTTAGGTCGTCTTCCTGTCCTTTACAGCGTTAGAAACAGAACCGTAGTTAACAAATACAGTAATTTCCGTGTGCAGGATTGGAAAAAAATCAAAGACTTCCTTTTATTGAGTGATTATCTTTCAACGGTAAAAATAGCAGGTCTAGGAGGTTCTTTCCCGGAATTGTACCTTAAAAGAGAAAATGGTGAACCGCTTACTTATAATGAAAAAGGAAAGAAAATCCTAATTACACTTTCACCGGAATGTTCAATTTGCATGGATGCTGCGTCTTGGATACTGAAGCAGGAATGGCCAATAAAACCAACTATTGTGATTAATAATAATGGGGCTTATATGCTAGAAGCTTTTCAAGAGATGGATGCTTATTATGGCGAGTTTGAAATATCTGAGGAATCATATGAAAGCATTAAGACTGGTCAGCTAATGCAAAAGGAGAGAGTTACAGGATTGCTGAATATACTCAATGAGAGTTGTGCAGTATATACCGACGACTATAACGAGTTAGGCGTAAAGCTAAATCTATATCAATACCCGAGTATGATCATCGTGAATGAAAACAACGAAATTGTTAGTCGCTTTTTCTTAATGCTGGTAAATAGTGCGTTTTCAGAAACAGGAGATTACCAAGATCCACTTTTGCTTGTTGAGCAATATTTCGGCAAACAATAAATCCAATTAATGTTTTTAATGTGTCTTAAATTGAGGTGTAAGATGAGTAAACTAAACCAAACCATAAGGAATTTGTACCAGCGTTTTCGTTCCATGGAACCAATGACTAGGACGATTTCTGTGATTCTGTTTACAAGCATACTCTTATTCGAGATCTGCGTCATGGCTGCAGCCAGCTTAAGCAGTGGAATTGAAGTTCAACTCGATGAAGAAAAGAAAAAAGATCAGACTTTAATCTATGCTATTGGCTGGGATTACGATACAGCACTTTCTACATCCGAGTACTTTACAACAGCAGACAGTAAACAGATCAAAGAAATTGAACATGTGGAAGAAGTATCCTTGGTCGCGAAAAATCGCGTCATTTTTACGCATTATGAAGAGAATCGCCCTACAGAAACGCTGCTTGGTACGATGTCCTATTTCCATGACGCTGTTCAGACATTGTTTGTGGAACCAAGCTATTTCAGAATCATGCAATTGGCCCCGGAAGCAGATCGCTTACCCGACGAATTGGATCATAATTGGGCGGTGTTGGGAGCGTATGCGAACGAAAGTCACAAATGGGAATTCGGGTTACCCATGAAGAACATCTATGATGCGGCAGGTTTTTATTTCGAGGGAGCTCCAATTGATCTTTTCGATTGGAAACCTAGTTTTTTAACTTCGCTGGAGTATCTTTACCCACAGAAAATCTTAACATCCTTACAATGGACAGGTTCTCAGATTTATCCGAGTGATACCGACCGCAGGGTATATCTTGATTACGGGGATGATACAGCTTTCTTGAGCCGTATGACGGCTGAACTCCATTATCCTCTTGAGAGAAAGGCGGCAACTCAGGAAGAACTTAATGCTGACCTAGGAAACACCAGTGATTCCGGTTTATACCTGGAAGGCAGCAAGCTTGAAGAAGAAGCCAATTCTTTTTTTAACCCGGAACCTTCCAACTACCTCTTGATTAAAATCGATCAGAAAGAAAACATTTCATTAACCTTGCGAAAAGTCCTCGATACCTTCGAAGATCGCTTTCAGGCAGAGGTCTATTCTATCCCGGTCGATTTGACCCCCCCGCTCAAAATCGGTATGGAGTATGCGGAATTAGCTCCTCTTATTAATTTGTTTATGAAAATGGTGGGCATTTCCATGCTCCTGATCACGTCTTTGCTCATGTTGCATTTATATCAAGAGCGTAAAGCCATTGCGATACGCCGTTCTATGGGTTCGGGCACCGACCAAATCGAATTGGAGTATGCTAAGAACTACTTGAACCTTTCGTTAGGAGCGGCTTCCATATCCCTACCCGGGTTGTGGTTGGTGCTAAATATTTGCTACCATTTTCTGGACATCCGGTATGTCTTTCAAATCAGTTCGCTCGTTCCGTTTCTAATCATCACCTTGTGCTTTGCCCCTTTCAGTAGTGTAATCTGTTCCTTCTTTGTCTTAGGGCAGAGTCCTATCGACGCCTTAAAAGGGAAATCACGATTCCAATGGGGGAAAATTGATTTTCGGCGGGAACTCAGTGTACTGACCTTTTTCTTGCTCGTTCTTGCCATACAGCAAAGTACCTGGTCCACCATCATGGAAACAGACCGTCTGGAGACAAAGCTGATAACCTCTCAATTTGACTTGATACAAATTCAAAGTGTACATCAAGTCAATGAAGCACATCTACCGAGCGCTTATATCGGCAAACTAGTTGAAATGGGAGTGGAAGAAGAAAGTATTGCTTGGCAAGGCTCCTATTCAAGATACTCCTTTCTAGTGAATGGAGTACAGTATACAACTAACCTTATCGTTACTGCCGGAAAGTATACCGAAACCCAAGGGTTAGACGTCAGCCTAGGCAGTTGGCCGCAGCGATATGAAGAAATAGCGGTGGGAAGAGAATTGGCAGAAGTCCTATTTACTTCAGTGGAAAATGCTGTAGGAAAAGAGGTAGAATTCTATAGCTACGGTCCGAAAGAAACTAAAAAAATCGTCGGAATCATTGATTTGGGTGACTATATGGAGCGGCCAGGGTTGAGCTTCCCGTTGCTCAGTATTTATACAACCGATGAAAAAAATAAAGACACCTTTTGGCAGAACAAAGTTGCGCCGCAAATCATCATAAGAAACAGCGACTATACCAGAATAAAAGAATTATATCAACAACTCAGCGAGAAGCTGCGGGAAACACCGGATATTAAAGTAATTGAACCGTCTTATGATTTGCAGCGCACTCTCGATATGCAGCGCAGCTACATGTATACCTCGTGGTTCCTGATTGCTCTGCTGATTCTGCAAACATGTTTTGGTCTGTTTGCTTTTACCATTGTCAAGACGCGAGAAATTTCGAAATACACAGGTATACAAAGAACCATCGGTGCTACCGCTCAACAAATTGTCATTCAACTTATGAAAAGAACCGGTTATCCTTTTGTTGCAGCTGGGCTATTGGCAACGGGAATATCGTTTTTACAGCAGTATCTATCGGGTCAGAACTTAAGGCTTACGCCCAATGTCGCATTACTAATATTCGGGCCTCTCTTGCTGTGTTTGCTGAGCGCAATCTTGACGGCTTGGCTACCGGCAGTTTTGTTCTCGCGTAAAGAACCTGGAGAATTGCTGTAAGGAAGGGAGGTCAGAACCTATGAAACGGTCGTTCTTGGTGAAAATAAGCGTTATGTTTTTAGTGTTTCTCCTTGTTTTACTCAGCGGATGTCAACCGCAAAAAAAAGAACCTGTTATTTCTCAAGACGCTCCCAAGCTATGGAGTGTGTTAAAACCTTTTTCAGAAGAAGAAGTAACAAAACAACGTGAATACATTCAAACGCAGCCAGGAGATATGTTTCCCGTTTCAGGAATACAGGATGGCTTCGTTATCTTGACATCGGGCAGCGATACCTTATACGAAGAATTGTTTATGGAAGAATTATTGCAGCTTGCCGAGGTTGCTCCCGTTACGCTATTGATTGCCGGATTGGCTGTAAATCGCGGTTTGCCTTTCTATGAGGTGATGGATTTACCTGCCAATTGCGCACTGGTCAAAATGCAGCTGAGTGATTTAATGAAACTGGGATTTAAGCAAGATTATCTGAACATTATAAAAAACTTTCACCCTATGATTTGGTTGTTGGAAGACGGGGTGATTCAAAGGCAGTATTTCTATTATGCAGTTGGGCAGTATGAAGATGTTTATTCCTATTTAGTCACGGCAGAAGAAACACTAATACCGGTGCAAATCGGTAAGCCTTTGCATGAGCTTTGCTTAGTTCGGTCGGAAACACAAGAAAAAGAAGTACTGAAAATAACCAAACCCACCTTGTTGATTCTTTGGACAATTGGAAACTCCAACTTGCAATTATATACTTTGCTCGATACTTTAGAAGATCAGATACAAGTGGTGGTTGTTCTACCAACTACCGATGCGCATACAAGGTACCCAATCATACAACAAGAACTGGCGCACCGTGAGGACGCGGAGACAAAAATCGAGTGGTATTATCGTAATTTCTATGAGATTCAAATAAATGTATATTTGAAAGAAACAGAGAGTTTGCGACAGAAGTATCCAGATTTACTGATTTACGAAGATCAATCCTATGAAATGGTGCGGAGATTCAATCTAGGTCCTACTATTCACCCCATGTTGGTAGAAGCAGATGATCGAGATGTGAGGTTGAATAGTTTCTTCTTGTTCGATGAACAAGGAATCATGATCAACGAATGGATTTGCCGTTTGACCCTGGGCAATAAAGAAGACAATGTCGTCATGTTAAATATACTTGAACAAGCTATAGCCGAGTTGAAACGGTAAGGGAAAGGAGTAGAAAACCATGGAAGGATATCGTCCATTACTGACAGTCAAAGATATGAGTAAGATTTATCATAAGCGCGAGGTAGAAATTCGTGCACTCGATCAGGCAAATTTAGAAGTTCGCCGTGGCGAATGGATTACTCTGTGGGGGCCCTCTGGTAGCGGTAAGTCAACCTTCCTTTACTTGTTGGGGACGCTTCTACAACCCGAGGAGGGGAGCTACCGCTTTGAAGATGAAATGCTGGCAGGGACCGAAAGCTTGGGCTACTTGTCGAGCACGAACGACAAAAAGCTATCTGCTTTTCGGGCTGAAAAGATCGGCTTCATCTTTCAAGACTATAACTTACTTGAAGACAAAACCGCTTTGGAGAATGTAATGCAACCGGCAAAATATGTGACTAAGCTCAAGCCTCCAAAAGAAGTGCAGGAGCGTGCAGAGGAGTTACTACGCCAGGTGGATTTGGCAGATCGTATGCATCATTTCCCGGGAGAATTATCGGGGGGGCAAGAACAGCGTGTGGCCATCGCCAGAGCTATGATGAATCAGCCCTCGTTGTTATTGGCAGATGAGCCTACCGGAAACCTCGATAGTGCCAACCACACCATGGTACTGGACCTCATGCGCAAGTTGAACCAACAAGGGGTTACGGTCATTGTGGCATCCCACAACCCAGAAGTGGCAGAGATTGCCGACCGCGTGGTGAAGCTGAAAGACGGGAAGATTGAAGAGATTGTTTCGAGGTAAGATTTTAACAGAAGCAATTTGAGGAAAAACAGAGGAGTTTACCACTCTTTCGGTGAAATAAAGTGCAAACACAAAATCGAGTATCCAAAAACGTTAGGGCGGTGAATCTCCATGGCAGAGTTGTTTATTCGAACCGAGCGAGTTGTGCCAAAAAACGAGAACGAAGTCTCGAGACCTGTTCCGTTTAGCCCTTTTTATGTTCGGGAATTGGAGTCTTTCTTAGCGGATCAGGCCAAAGAGGGTTTTGAACTGAAACAGATTTCTGCTAACAATTATTCGTTTACCTATGAAAAATCGATGTCGAAAGAGCTGACGTATCGCCTTCTTCTAGGTCCGACACAGTTGGATGCATCTCTTCAAGGAACCTTGGAACGCGCTGGCTGGAAGTTGGTTACTTCTATGAATAAAAATTGGTTTGAGAAAGATGTTGTTTTCCACATCTTTGTTACGGAAGATAAGAATGCTATGGATGACTGGTTTTGGAGAAACAATCTCAACTATGCTCCCATTAAAACAGCCCGGTCTAACTTCTACTTGCCGATTCTTTTCGAGGTTGCCGTCATCCTTGTGGCCGCCTATATTATGTATAGTATCCCCAGTTTCAAAAAATCTTCTAAGGACTACTTTTTTCTAATAGGGTTATTGGTCAGTTTTTTTGTGGATCTGTTTCAAAGGATCCTAAACGTGCAGCCCCAAAAAGCGTTTTTAGCAACACTTGAGCCCACGAATTATCTGACACGTTATCAAGCGGTAGATTGGAAGATTCAGAAAGCAAAGAATAACTGGTATGGGTTGAAAAGTTTTTCTATGATGTTGGTGACATTCTTGATTTCTTTCATGCTGAAACTGTTTTTAGAGATTTAGGGGTAGTCCTTGGGAAACGGTGAGCCCCAACACGAATGACAGTTAAGTCCAAAAAAGTATGTTAAATTCGTACTTTTCTTGACTTAACTGTCATTTTCATATATTATAGTGGCGTGAGGTGAATAGAATGAAACGAAAAATCGAGAGCTCGTTGCTTGCTTGGAAGAATAAAGCAATTGACAGAAAACCCCTTCTCATCAATGGAGCCAGACAGGTTGGAAAGACCTATATTTTAAGAGACTTTGGCAATGCACATTTCAGCAACGTTGTCTATGTGAATTTAGAAACAAATCTCAACATCGCGTCTTACTTTGACAACAATATCACACCTGAAAGAATTCTGCGGTATCTGGAATCTTCTTTTGGAGAAAAGATTATCCCCGGAGAGACCCTGGTAATCTTAGATGAAATCCAATCCTGCGAACGAGCACTGACTTCGCTTAAATACTTTTGTGAGGAAACACCTCAATATCACATTGCGGCTGCAGGAAGTTTACTTGGGGTCGCTATCAACCGGCAACACTATTCTTTTCCGGTTGGCAAAGTTGAAACACTGGTTCTCCATGCCCTTGATTTTGAGGAATATCTTTGGGCACGTGGGGAAAGCTTCTTGGAAGAAGAAATCAGAAATGCTTTTCAACAGTTGAGCAAACTTCCGGAAGCCTTACATCAGAAGGCAATCGAATTATACAGAGAATACGTAATTGTTGGCGGTATGCCTGCCAGTATTAATGCATTCTTAAGAGAAAAGAGTTTCATAGACATCTCCTTAGTTCAGAACGAAATTTTAGACAATTATGTTGCAGATATGGCGAAGTATTCAAGCCCTACCGATACCGTAAAAATCAGAGCTTGCTACCAGTCTATCCCTGCTCAATTGGCAAAAGAAAACAAAAAGTTTCAGTACAAGGTCATCCAAAAGGGAGGCAGTACGGCACTTTTTGGTTCTTCCATCGAATGGCTCCATCTTGCCGGAATTGTTCTGAAATGCCAAAAGATTAATCAAGCGGTAGAACCAATTTCGGTGTACGCTGAGTTATCTGCTTTTAAACTTTACATGGGTGACACGGGTTTGTTGGTAGCAATGTCGGGAATGTCACAGCAAACCATCCTCCTTGGTGAAGGGAACACCTTTATGGGAGCAGTAACCGAAAACTATGTTGCCCAACAGTTCGCTGCCAGTGGGTATCCTCTTTACTATTGGGAGAGTAACAGCCAAGCCGAGGTGGACTTTGTGTTACAAAAGGGGAATCAAATCATCGGGATTGAAGTTAAAAAAGGCGAGCACGTTCGTTCCAGAAGTCTATCTGTGTTTCGGGGTGCGTATCATCCCGCTTATACCATTCGGCTCTCTCTGAAAAATTTCGGAGAAGAAGATGGACTGAGATCGATACCATTATATGCGGCTTACTGCATCTAGGAATGATGTGTTCTTGAGACTCTGTTTTTTTTCTGCAGGATTTTGGCAGAAAATAATAGAAAGGTAATAGCGTTCCTTGTGCCGATTTATCTTCGGAACGGAGGCATTTTATGCTGAATCAAGAGCGATTGCTCCGGCAGATCAATATTTATGATGCGATTTTTCAACAATCACCCATAGGGATTGCCATTTCTTTTAATTCGGAAGCCCAAACAGCAGAAGAAGCTGAAACCTTCCGTATCAACCCTATGTACGAAAAAATCACAGGCAGAAGTAAAGAAGAACTTCGTCGAGTTGGCTGGGCAAGCATTACACACCCCGATGATATTGCAGAGAATTTGCGCTACTACACACGCTTCTTAGCCGAAGAGATCGACAACTACGCCATGGAGAAACGGTTTATTCGACCGGATGGCTCGATTGTTTGGGTTCATATGACGGTAACACGCCTAATTCTTGGCGAAAGGTTTCAATATAATCATGTCAGTTTGATTCAAGACATTACCGACCGCAAAATCATGGAAAGTGCTTTGGTTGAAAGTGAACGAGGCAAGGCCGTCTTGTTGGCTCATTTACCGGGACTTGCGTATCGGTGTTTAAATGATGACAATTGGACAATGAAGTATGTTTCAGAAGGCTGTTTCAATTTGACCGGTTACGCGGCAGAACGATTATTAGATAATAAGGATCTTAGCTTCAATGAGTTGATTGCCCCGGAATATCGTGAGCTGCTTCGCCGCGAGTGGGAGCGCGTTTTTGCACACAATCTTTCCTTTTCGTATGAGTATGAAATTATAACAGCGAGCGGAAAACGCAAATGGGTCTTGGAGCTGGGAGAAGGGATTCGAAATTCCCAAGGCGAGTATGATACGCTGGAAGGGATTATTATCGATATCACCGATCGCAAACAAATGGAGAATCGCTTGAAATATGATGCTGAGCATGACCGTTGGACCGGATTACTGAACCGCTCTTCCTTGGAAAAATTGTTGTCTCAACACAGATTGCTTCCACCGCAGGGGAAGCGAGCTTTGTTTAGCATAAACCTCAGCTCCATACAAATACTGACCACGACCTATGGCTTTCATTATACGCAAGAACTGATGAAACAGATTGCCGATACCTTGCGTTTTCTTAGCTCAAAGAATCGTTTGTTATTTAGCACTCATGAAACTCGGTTTGTCTTCTATTTGTTCAATGGTAGTGAAGAGGCAGAAGCAGAGATTCAAATCCTCCGTGATGCGATCATCGCTTTGCTGGAACCAATGTTGGTGGCGGAACGTTTGAATGGGGGTCTTGGCATCTTAGAAATCGACCCAGCTAACGAGCAAGATGTGAATCAATTATTGAAAAAATTGCTGATTGCATCGGAGAAGGCATTGACCATTCATGATAAAGGCGTTGCCTGCTGTGTTTTTGATGCTGCAATGGAAGCAGAAATCAATCGAGAAGAAAAAATCAAACAGGAGTTGTCCTGTATTGCAGCAGATATCGATTGTAGCAGTTTCTATTTAGAGTATCAGCCAATTATTGATCTGAAAACCCGGAAGATCAGTGGCTTTGAAGCTCTTGCCAGAATTCGGACCGAAGCCTTAGGTCGGATTTCTCCTGTTGAGTTTATCCCAGTCGCTGAAAAAGCAAAACTGATGACCGAACTTGGCCAAAATATTCTGCTCAAAGCCTTTACTTTTCTAAAAAAGCTTGAGGATTTGGGTGAAAAGGAAATTCAAGTCGCGGTTAATCTTTCTGCAACACAATTGTTAAAACCGGATTTTTACGTTAGTCTTACGACCCTGGTTAAAAAAATGCAGGTATCTCCTCAACAAATTGGCTTGGAAATTACGGAATCCATTTATATTTCCAGTCATCAAGAGGTGAATCGAATCCTGAAATCGCTCATGGATTATGGTTTTCAAATCGCCATCGATGATTTTGGCACCGGCTATTCCTCCTTGGCTCGCGAACAGGATCTGAATATCAACAGCTTGAAGATTGATAAAGCCTTTGTTTGGAAGCTTCGTGAGCTTGCTCCGGAAAAAGTGATTTTAGGAGATATCATTTCCATGGCTCACAAAATGGGGCACTGCGTGGTAGCAGAAGGGGTAGAAGATGAGTTGCAACTCAATTATCTGATCGAGCATGGGTGTGACCAGGTGCAGGGTTTTTACTTTGCCAAAAGTTTAAGCGAAGAAGATGCCCTAAAAATGTTACGAAATTGGAAAAAATAATCAAGTAGAATAAAGGAATCCAAACCCCGAACAGGAATAGAGCTGTAATGATATAGAGGAGGATTACAGCATGCGAAAATGGCGGGTCAATGGATTCCTTATACTTTTAGTTCTGATCGTAATTTCAGGGCTTGCAGTGGCAGCCGAAGTACGGTCCAGTTTTTCTGTGAATTCCAACAAATCTAGGGTTTTAGTCGATGGCGAACTGACCAATTTCGAGGCCTACAACATTGACGGCTTCAATTACTTTAAGCTAAGAGATATAGCTAAAGTGGTTAATGAAAGCAGTAAGCAATTCAATGTCACATGGGACGGTTCTGTGGGGGCAATCAATTTACTTTCCGGTAAAAGCTATGTCGCAACCGGAACGGAGTTGGTTATGGGTGACGGAGCTCAGAAAACAGCCTTTTTCAACTCCTCATCGATTTATAAAGACGGTAAGCGCATCATTTTGGGAGCTTTTACCATTAATGATAACAATTTTTTCAAATTGAGAGATCTTTGTCAAACCTTTGACATTGGGGTCACCTGGGATGCGGCTTCTGCCACCATCGGTATAGATACCAGCATTTCCTATGTTGCTCCTTTGAAAACTCCGGTTTGGGTGACTCCTAATTACACCGATGATTTTGATAATATCATTTATCCTGCCGGAGAAGGTTATTTTATTGGCTTGAGTGCCAAGAGCGTGGAATCTTGGGATTATGTTATGACACTATTGAACGACGCCATGAAACCGGTATTAAGGACCAATTACAGAGCTGATTTTGATGTGCTGAGCACATTACGATTTAGTAATGGTCTCATGCCGGTTACAACCGCTACCGAAGAAGAAGCCAGTTCTAGTTACTATAATAATGAAACCAAATACGGATACATTGATCCGGCTGGAAATATGATCATTCCGGAGAAGTATTTCAATGTCTCGGCCTTCAAGTATGGCGTTGCTTGTGTTCATGAAATGAGAAATGGTGTAATCTATACCCTGCTTATCGATACGACCGGTAAGGTCGTCTGGGAGAAAGCCGATAATCTCAATGCTGTTTTTGGTGGAGACGGACGGGTCAGGTTCTGGCCGACCAATGAATATATTACTCTCCCGGAAGATGTGCTTGCCAGACATAACGGCTACTGGGATTACAAAGATGATTGGGTAGAAACCAAGAATCTTACCGCTGCCGACGCTGCTGACGAAGCTGCATTCCGCAGTGCCTATGGTAACCTCTATGGCAAAATTGTACCTTTGGGCTACGGATTCTTCCTTGTTGAAAACGCCACCTATCCGGTTATGGAAGGTGTGGTCAACAGTAAGAACGTGGAAATCGTAAGAAGAGGCGGCTATTATGGAATTGAAACCGTTTATACCGATACCTCACTTTATTTCATAGTGCTGGAATCGGATTCCCCGTGGGATAGTAAAAGTGTGATCAATTCTTCTGGTGTAAAAATCTTGAACTATGTGCATCAGGTCTATTTTGCAGGGGGCGAAGCGATTTGGTATTTCCAACATGATGCTGCAGGGACTTCAATGTACGGACTCATGGAAAGCAGTGGCAAAGATATTGCTGCGGTGGGGTATACGTTTTTAACTTCTCATGATCCCTACAACGGAATCAAGAACGATTATAATGAGTTGAACGATCCGGGTTTTGCCAACACACGTATTTATACAGCCGGAAATATGCAGGAGCGTGTCGATCTCACCGATTTGAAGAAGCAATTGGCGATTTCTCAAGAGATCTATAATCAAATCAATGCCATTTGGGATCCGGAATACAAGGGCCAGAGCTTTTATGATTTGGGTAAATACATCAACCGCGCCAATGCTCTTATCGCCATGGCCAAACCCACCTGGACCGACGTTAGTGTTACTGAATGTTGGCTCAGTATTTCAACCTCCTTCGCTTATACAGTACTAGAAAATTGGAATTCCAGATAAATTTTGTCCTGTAAGCGTTCAACAACAAAGCTTCCTAATTTTGGGAAGCTTTTCCTTTGTACACAGAAGGAAATTGGTCCTTCAAGTTGAAATTAACAATATTCAAACAGGGAGGGTATTCTTATGAAAATGAAACTCTATATTGAAAAACAACTGGACCGCGAGTATTTAGATCAACTGGAACCCTACTACGATGTTGTTTGCAACGAAGTTGACGAACTGCACGCGCTGCCCACCGGCAATGAATTGGTTTCCTGGCTCAATGGAGTCGATGTCGCTATTTGTGGAACTGCCCGTTTCAACAAACAAGTCGTCGATCAATTGACCACCCTCAAATACATTTCCAGCACTTCGGCAGGTTACGACGGCTTCGATGTTGCTCATGCCCGCGCCAAAGGAATCCGTTTTTCCAATAACGCTTGGGCCAAACGCGATGTCTGTTCCGAGCACGCTTTAGCCCTCATGTTGGCGGTGGCAAAAATGATACCAGCTCGCAACACCCGCGCTAAAACTGGGCAATGGCAACATGGCGACGGCGGTCGTTTAGGCATGGATCTGACCGGTGCGACGCTCGGCATTATTGGTGCAGGTAGCATTGGCCAAGATATTGCTCGCAAGGCAGCTGGTTTTAATATGAAGGTGATCTACCACAACCGCAAACCCAACCCCGCCTTCGAGAAAGAATGCAACGCCACCTTTGTCGATTTAGAAACCCTGCTACGCACAGCCGATTTCGTAACCACCAACACCCCACTTACGGCAGAGACCACAGGGTTTATGAATGCCGAAAAGTTCAAAATGATGAAACCGACCGCGATTTATATTAATATTTCCCGCGGCAAAGTAGTGGTAGACCAGGATTTAGTCACTGCGTTGAAAGAAGGATGGATTTGGGGCGCCGGCATTGATGTGGTGGAGCACGAAGTGGAAGTGCGCACCACCGGGGGCTTAGAGAACCCCCTGATCAAAGAGCTGTTCTCGTTAGAGAATGTAGTGATTACACCCCATGCGGCCGATATGAGCTTTGAAGGCAAGCGCAAAGAATTGGTGGAAGTGGTAGAAAATGCAGTCCGCTTTGCCAAGGGTGAAGCGCTTTTAGACGAAGTATTAGGGTAGGCGATCGTATGACTGAGCATAAAATAATCGGTATCGGTAGAACCGCAGAAGTCTATACCTGGGAAGCAGGGAAAGTGCTGAAACTCTTTATTCCGGGTTACCCGCAAAGTGCTGTGGAAAAGGAATTTCGGTTAGGCCAGCTGCTAAATACCCTGAACTTTCCTAAGCCGAAAGCCTATGAAATGATCTCTTGGCAACATCGCTATGGTATTGTCTATGACCACGTCTTGGGAGAATCGCTCTTAGAGTGGGTGCTGAGAACCCTAGATGCAGAAGGGTGTGCTGCAAGGTTAGCAGAGCTCCATCCATTGATCATGCAAAATCAGCTGGATGAGCTACCGTCGTACAAAGGGTTCTTGCGTTGGGGCATTGAAAAAGCGACAGCTTTGAGCCAAACCGAACGTGAAGTAGCCCTGCATCAATTGAAGGATTTGCCCGAAGGCAAGCAACTCTGTCATGGCGATTTTCACCCTGGTAATATCATGATTCACGAAGACAAAAGTGTGGTACTCGACTTTATGAATGTCTGCAAAGGACCAGCGCTTTACGACATTGCTCGCACCGTTTTCTTAATCCAATACAGCCAAGTGCCCGAACCAGTGCCGGACCCGGAAGCTTTGAAGGCTTTTCAAAAAGCCTTAGCCGATGCCTATTTACAAAAGCTTCAAGTTCGCAGAGATCAACTGCAACCGTACTTTGCAGTCATTGCAGCCGCTCGCAAAGGGGAAGCACCGGAAGAATAAAAAAAGACGGAACACTTCGATTTTTTTCGAGGTGTTCCGTTTTTTTATTAAGTGATTAGTGATTCTGAGGATCTGATAACCTGAAAACCTGCGAACCCTGTGAATTTGGGTTTAAATCGCCTCTACGAATGCAGCAATCTCCTCTTCGGTATTGAAGAAGGAGGGGCTGACACGAATCGTGCCGGAGCGGTAGGTAACGATAATTCCCTTAACACGCAAGGCGGTGTATAAGGCTTTGTTGGCTGCAGCATCGCCGACACTGAAAATCAAAATCGAAGAACGTTCGGCCTGTGTTTCCACGGGGGATAATAATGTATGACCTTTGGCGCGAATGCCCTTAATCAGCAGGTCGATCAAATGCATGACACGAGTGTAGATATTCTCAACGCCGACTTCGAGCAGAATATCCAGCCCTGCCGTCCAGGCATGGAATAAAGAATAGGCAATGGAGCCGGTCTCAAAGCGGCGGGCGTCTTCATGATAATTCAAATCGGTAAAGATATTCTCGGCAGCGAACATGCCAGGCATGCTGGGGTTGATTCGGCGTTGCACATCGGAACGCACATATAAAAAGCCGGTGCCGGGCATACCGAGCAACCATTTAAAGCCGGCGCAGCAGAGGATATCGATGCCATCTTTTTCAACATTCAAAGGCATCACTCCGGTAGCTTGAATACCGTCGACCAAAAATAGGGCTCCCACCTTGTGTGCTAGGCTACTCAGGGCTTTTAAATCACTGCGAAATCCAGAATTGAACCGAACCGCTGCTGCAGCCACGATTTTAGTGTTGGCATCGACTCGAGCGGCCACATCTTCAACTTTAATGCGATTATGCTCATCCACGGGCACAATACGCACATCCACATTTTTTTCTCGTAACGCCAGCCAGGGAAAGGTATTGTTCCAATGTTCGTCAGCGGGAACTACAATATTGTCTCCCTCTTGCCAAGGATACCCAGCCGCGACAATGCTAACCCCAACACCGGTGCTGGTGACCAAGGCGTATTCGTCTGCTGAGCCGCCAAGCAGTTGGGCTAAACGAGCTCGAACCTCCTCGCGCACGGTAGAGGGCTTCTCTTGCGGGGCAGTGGAGCAGACCTTTAAATAGTCCTCTAGTTTTAGGCGGAAGGGTTCATTGAGCGGGGATTCTGCAGCATTGTTTAAAAATACATAATTTTGAGTGACGGGGAAAAGTTTACGATACGCTTGAACATCCATATTGATTTCCTCCTCTTTTTCTCTGTGTGTAATGTTCTTCCAGTAAGATTCGCAACAAAAACGAAAAATCCTTTCTAAAAAAAGACCCTTCCTAATTAGAAGAGTCCTTTTCTGTGGAGGGCATTCTTGAGCGAACCAAGACCATGACCGCAGAAATCAAGAGCATGATGCCAGCTGTCCATAGTGAGGTTTTCAGAGGATCTTTTTTACCCCATTCGCGCAAGGCCAACAAGCTACGGCCAATACCGACTAGCGTAGTCAGTAAAAGGATCATCCAATAAACAACGCCCAAGCCCTTGCGACTGATACCGAACCAGCCGTGTTTTCGATAGTCCATAAAGAAATAGCGCACCGGCATTTCTCCGGTATAGGCGTATTCCACAAAGAAGTAGAGACTATATAAAATCGGCATGATCATGACGGTCCAAAGGTTTTTGAAGGGAACCCTATCGTTAGGTTGACGGATGTAATCGATCACGCTCAAAATGGGGGTTAAGCTATGCAAATAGAAATTCGACTGCGAAAGCAGGTAACTCAAGCTCATGGTTGGTGTCAAAAGAATCGCAAATACCAGCCAGGTCAGCGTGATTGAGGTGGTAAACATAAAACGAATGGGTTCCAGCCATGCAGGTCCGGATTTGTTCTTGCTAAACCAAGAAAAACCCAAACCAAGGAGGGCAATACTGCCAGCCCAGATGTTGCTTTGAATGGTAAAGGCTTTGAAAATAGCCGCCATGAAATCCCCGTTTTGCATCGTGCTGTGTGTCAAAATTCCCAGACAACAAGATGCAGCAACGCCGAAAGGAATTAAAGCCGTGACATGGAATTTTCTACGTAATTCATGCATCGTGTACTTCCTTCTTTCTGTAAATTAGAAGCAAATTCTACAGAATAATTGTAACGCGAAGTGGCGTTCTCGTCAAGGTGAGGAAATTTAAAACGGAGTTTTGCAGGTCTTTGATTGTATGTTTGGAGAAACTATAGTAGAATAGGAATAACAGAATCATAGAGAAACCAACAAACATCCCCTACCAGTGCAGGGAGGAGGACATCATGCCAATAATTGATCTAATGGGTTACATTCTTTCCGGATTTGGGATTTTTGTCGCACTTTTTGTTCTTGCTACAATGATCCATAACTATTTTGATTACTCGCCTAGCAGCCGCGATTGGATTGTTGGCTTCTTTTTGGGTGGAGCTTGTTTTTTGCTCAACTCGCACGTCTTTTACGTGCAGGATCAAGCAGTTTTGAATCTAAAATTCCTGCTGTTATTTTTTCTCACACTTAAATTTTCTTGGCGAAGCTTGATTAGCTTTGCTCCGCTTTATCTACTCAGCGTTTACTTTTCTCCGTTTTCCCTGTGGTATGCCGTGGCCTTACTCGCCGTCGCTGCTGGCTTCTTATTCAGCAAATTGAAAAAGGAAATCATGGCAGGTCTCCTGCTTTTTAGCGTTGTACCGGTGGTTTTTTCTGAAATTCATATCAATGGGTATTTGGGTCGCTACGATGCCGAAGTACTTTTGACCCTGGCAGTTTTTGTGGCCACATTAGGCCTGATTTTAACTTTAACCATAGCAGCATTTTTTCCCCAGAACCTGCTTGGGTCCGTTTATCTTAGCCGATATTTTCTGGAGTTGCTTACCAAATATGATAACCTCTACGTTTTTTGGGTGAACGAACAGAAAAAGCAAGTGCATTTTTCCCGGAAATGTGCCGAAGATTTGGAGCTCCCGCGGTTGATCATGCCGTTAGAGGAGTTTCAACAGTTGCTTGGAGATTCTACGGAAGCCCATGTTCGGGTTACGAATCGAAAAGTGGAGCGGACTCTTTTTAGCACACCGGCAACCGGCCAGGAGATTTTTATAGAATATTTTGCGTATCCCAGATTGCTGGGGGGCTACTTAGGGGTGATTCGTGACATTACCAAGCAAACTTCTCGTACCGAGGTGCTATATCGGGCGAAAGCACGCGATTATGTGACCGGATTTCCCGGCTATCCAGTAATGAAAGAAGGCATTCTAGACTACTGTAAAGCCTCCACGGAGTTCATGCTCTTTGCTTCATTGCGCTTGAATTTGGATTTTCAGAAAAGCACGGTTTATGAAACCGAGTTTGAGTTGGCTTGTTTTAAAACAATTGCCAATGTGTTGCGAAAAGAATTTCCACAAGCACAAATTTATTCCGTCAAAACCGGAGAACTCTTGTTTACCCTACAAGAAAATCCCAAAGAGGGCCAAGAACATAAAGCATTACGTCGTTTGGTAGAAGTTTTTAGTGATGTCTATGTCGTACAAGAGAAGCAATTTGCTATGAAAGCAAAAATCGGGGCCTTGTATACGGAAAGTTTACGGGTGCAAACGCTCAGTGATGTTGACGAAGTTCTCAAAAAGCTCAATTTTTGCAAATATCGGACCGATAATCAGGAAAACAGTGATGTCTATTTGTTTGTTCCTTCGCAATACGAGCAGTATAATCAGCGCTTGTTGAGGTTGCGTTATTTACCGGGGATCATAAGTCGCGGAGATTTTTCACTCGTCTTTCAACCGATCTTGAAGATTGCTTCTAAAGAAATACTTTTCTTAGAAGCGCTACTCCGCGTCCATAATGAAGTCTATTCGAATACCGGTGAGTTTATCGGAGACTGTGTGGTTGCCGGGCTGGATGTGGAATTGGACCGCATGATCTTCAAAAAAATCCATGCATTGGCGCTGAACGGAGAAATTCCGACCGATATTTCGGTGAATATTTTAGGCAACACGCCGATCCTCGATGAAATGAAAGCGTTGGCCAATGTCTTGGCTCGTCAAGGAAAACAATTGTACATTGAGTTGACTGAGCATATTTATAATAAGCCCGAAGAAGTTATGGTGAAAGCGGAGCAATTGAAGAGTTCTGGAATCAAAATCATTGCCGATGATTATGGAACCGGATTTTCCAATAATATCATGTTGGCTCAAGTAAAATTTGACGGGCTTAAAATACCCATTGAGCTGATGTCAAATATTCTCAACGATGAAAAGTCTTTTTATATGATCAAGAGCATTCGCGATTATTGCGAGAATTTAAACATCCTCTGTGTAGCAGAAGGGATTGAAACAGAAGAACAGGTGCAGAGTTTGTATCAGATTGGCATTTCCTTGGGTCAGGGCTACCATTTAGCAATGCCCCAGAGTTTGGACACGCTGAATGTGCAGAGGCAGGCAGGTGAGCAGCCATGAAAATTATGGTCATTGGAGCCGAGCGTTTTTTAGGGATCCATAGCATTATCCGTTTCTACCGTGATCATTACCGAGTGGTAGGTGTTTATCAAAACAAGCAGCCGGAGCACTCGGCCAACGTGCCGCATTCTAAATATGTGAGCAGTGACCTCAGGAGCTTGAAAGATATTTTCGCTGCGGAAAAGCCTGAGGTTATTCTGTATGCCGATTGCAAAGAAGTACTGACCATCGAGGATTCTATAAAAAAAGTTACTGAAGTCACAGCACTTGCAGAACTTTCGGTTTTACATGAAACTGCGAAAATAATTTATCTTTCAAATGTTTCTGTTTATGGTGAAGGATTGAAAGCCGAAACCGATGAGGTAGCGCCTTTAAGTATTGATGCCAGAACGCATGTCTTGTGTGAGCAGGCATTTTTGAGCTTCAGACCCAAGGATCGATTTTTCAATATCTTTTTGCGGCTCCCCATGGTTACCGGAGAGTATGAAACGTTGGATTCGACGACGGTCGCATTTGAGATGGTGGAGCAAGCCCTGCAAGAAGGCAAAATTCAAGTGGGACTTCATGGATTTCACTATTTGGTTGCAGCCGGAGATGCTGTAGAAGCCATTGTTCGTAGTTTGAATGACAGTATCGAGGGCGTATACAACATCGTTCCCGCAAATCCGATTTCGGGGGAAGAGTTGGCCAATGAGATATATCGAGAGCTGCACAGCAAAGGGTTGATTTTTGCTCGGCCTAGCAAAGTCCTCATAGGCAGAAATAAAAGCGGAGAAGAACCAACTCATTATGGACTCAAAGCCGCCATGGAATTGGGTCTGGTTTTGCGGCGAAATGTTGCTGTCATGATTGAATCAACGGTACAGTGGCATCAAGACTCGAGACGGGTTAAAAAAGCAATTGTGAAGCGAGAAAGAGCTTCCCATACAGGATTTTGGCGAACGATTGAAAACCTTGCCTTGTTTTCGGCATTGGCGTATCTTACGTATTGGCAAACCGGATACTCCGATACCTTCATTACTCAGTACCTCACAATCTACCTGATCTTCATTTCCATTGTTTTTGGCATCAATCAAGGAATTTTTTCCGCTATTTTAGTCAGTGGCTATTACGTGATCAATTCACTTTTGGACGGCTATAGTATTGTTGCAACTTTTTCCAATGTCAATGTCTTGTTGCAGATGGTACAAGCACTAGTGATTGCGATGAGCATTGGCTATGTATTGGAACGGAAGAATTTTGCGATTCACGAGAGGCAATTACAAATCGAGGATTTGAGTAAAGAATTGGAGATTATGCGCCAAATCAATAGTGACTTAGGACAGATTAAAATGGAGCAAGAAACTCGAATTTTGAAGTATGAATCCGGGTTAGGGAAATTATATGCTTCGATTAAAAGCCTAAACTCGCTCTCACAACAGGACATTTTCTGGGGAACGCTAACCTCCATTCGTGATCTCACCGACGAACCCAACATCTCACTCTTTGTACGACAGCCTGGCAGTAATTTTATGCGCCGGCTACTCTACATCGGCGAGCAGCCCGCCAAATTCCACAAATCGTATAACATCACCGAAAATTCTGTGCTTCTTGATATTGTTCAAAACAACCGGTTCTATACAAACCAATATTTGAATCCGGATATGCCCTCGGTGATTCTCCCCATATCGGTTAACAATCATGTCACGGTCTTGGTGATGATAGAGAATATGGCGTTCGATAAATTAACGCTCTATTACATGAACGTTTTACATATCACCAAAGATTTGTTGGATGATGCTTACAGGAACGCTCACATATATGAAACCTTAATGGATCAATATACTTTTGAGGGTTCGAGCGATATCATGAAAGCAGAGAATTTTCAGAAGGTCATTAGCTTCGCAAAAAAGGGCTGGGAGAATAGTGGTATTGAATATACCGTATTGCAAATCCTGGCAACTGATCAAGAGATGGTAGAAACTGCAGCTAAGACTCGGCGCTTCCTACGAGACACCGATGAAATTGGACGGCTTAGTACGGGTGGAGTTGGAGCGCTCTTGTTGACAACCTCTCCCAGCGAAGCCACCATTGTTGTGGAGCGTTTACAAAAAGCCGGAATTGAGTCGCAGATTTTAGACAAGTAAAGAGGAGTTAGGAGGAACACACCATGCTGGAAATGGCGTTTCAATGGGTTTTGCTCCTCTATTATGTTGTACTCATCGTAGTTCTGTTGGTGATTATGATTACGAGAAAGCAACGATTTTTCTTGATGAATTGGTTCATCGCCTTCTTTTTACCTTTGATCGGTGGCTTCTTCGTTTGGCTCATGCAGAGAAAAACACAAGAAAATCAGGCAGCTGTTGAACAGTATAAAGAGTTTTCGAAAGAAGAGGGTCCCCCCTTGTTTCAGGCAGATCGGCAACGTGACCTGCATACAGCGTCCTTAACCGATATTTTGCTTTTCGAAGATGTAGCAACTCGCCGAGATGCTGTTATGAGAATTTTCAGCAGCGACTCTTTGCAATATGTCAAAGAACTAAAAAAAGCGTTGTCCGATCCCGATACCGAAGTTTCCCATTATGCTTCTTCCGCTCTTACGGAAATCAAACGAAAGTTCGACAACTCCGTGATTGAACTGAGTAAACTGGTACAGGAGGATGAGAGCGTTTTACAAAATAAACTCTCTTATGCAAAGACCCTACACGACTACATTGAAAGTGGTATTTTAGATCCGGCAAACCGTCGCAAATATCAGCGCCAATTTTGTGATCTAATTTTGAAGCTTTTTGAAGACAGAATCAGTGTAGCAGAGGGTATGGATATGGCTTTCTATAAAGATACTGCGCTTTACTTGCAAGATTTGGGAAGAGCTCAAGAAGCGAAGGCCTTTATGGCAGATTGTCTTACTGCGTTTGATCACGAAATCGTTTATTTTGCGGCTTTGGAGCTTTATTACATTCTTGGAGAGCGAGAATTGTTTCAGCAGATTATTCAACGCATTCGCACCAGTCGAGTTCAATTATCTCCAGAGAGATTGGCGTCCTTTCGCTATTTCATCGATCCCCAAATCGGGCGCAAGGAGGGGGCGAAAGTATGAAAGAAAACAGTTCTCAAAAAACCTTGTTAATGCTGGGGTTGTTTCTTATCGTAATCATTGCCCTGCAAATTTCCAAAATGGATATTTTTTATAACAACGAACGTTACCTGGCACCGGAGTACCCGGTTTTTCAAGCCATGGGTTCGGGTGTAAGTGTTGAGAACACACATAAACTCGATAAAATCGCTTTGCTGTATGATCCTTTGGCCGCAGATCGAGATTACGTTTTAGAAAACTTCCAGTCGTTGTTAAAGAAAACGAAATTGCAATACGACCTGATTTCGGTGGAAGAAGAGGTCTCTTTGAGCGAATACCCCTTGATTATCATCCTTCTAGCACGCTATGACCGAGCCCCATTACTGCAGGAGGTTTTCAATTGTGTGGAAGAAGGCGCCACGGCTTATTTCCCAATTGTGCCGGAAAACTCAGATTCGTACATTTCAATATCTACAAGCTTTGGTCTCATTGAGAAAGCCACCAAAATTTCATGTAACCAGTTGATCGATGCCGAAGGTCTCATAGGACCGAAAGGGGAGGTTTACAGCTTTGAAGCACCGATCCCCTTGCGGTATCAGGTGCGATTGCGTCCAGACTGTTTGGTTTATCTCCACGATGAAGATGAGAACCCCTTGTTTTGGTCTCGAAATCTTGAAAAAGGTATGTTATACATCAGCAATTGTGACTTTCTCAGCTCGTATCAAAGTCGTGGTCTGATCATGGAAGTGTTGTATCGTACTTTAAAACAGAAGAACCTCGCTTCGTTTCTGTATCCGATTTCCGGAACAGCAACACTGTTGTTAGAGGAGTTTGCTTCGCCTTATCAGGTGGAGGATTCAGCGATGATGGAGACTGAAAAATTAAGTTACGATAAAATGATGCAAAGCCGGATCTGGCCGCTGATAACCCGATTGATGCGAGACTTTCACGTCAAACCGGTGTTATCCTATGTGTTATCGTATGACGAGAATACCGATACCGATTTTCAGTCGAACCAATTTCCAATCAATGATTTTAAACTCTATGCAGCAGAAGTTTTGCAAAACGGCGGAGAGATTGCCTTTCATGGCTTTAGTATGAGACCCTTCGGTCTAGAGGGTCAACTGCAAGAGATGGGCTGGTTTATCCCTTGGTCTTCCTTTGCTAGTATCGAGGAATCGTTGCAAGCAGCCAAAAGTCCGCTGGAACGGATTTTCCCGAAATATACTATTACGACTTATATGCCCCCGCAAGGGAGAATTGCACCGGAAGTTTTAGCAAAATTACCGGAATTAGATCCCAATCTTTCCGTCCTAGCTCTGACCTGTCGCCGTTTGTACCCGGATCAGTTGATTCGAGACATGGAGAGAGATCCGGTTATAGAAAATCTCTACTATTATACCCTGGTCTCGTGTTTTGACGGAATGCGCTGGACGGTTCGTAATACATTATTAGCGCAAGGCATGGCTTCCATGACACTGAATGTCAATCAGGTATTGGAAAACAGTCGGATGACATTTCCCCAATGGACCGAGGAGTTCATTGCCACCACCGAATTAATCCAAAGCTACCCGGGTGTAGAGCATACGACGATTCGCCAAGCTGCAATGATTACAGAGCAAAGTCAAAATGCGGAGTTTTCTTATTCTGAAACGGCCGATAGTATTGCGATTAAGGTAGCTAAGGGATATTTAGGAATGCAGTTTGTGCTGAGAAGCGAATGGCCGATTCTGCCGGGGGAAGGCTATACCGTTGAAAAATACACCGGCAATTATTATGTGATAACCCTTCAGAGTGAAGAAGTCATTCTACAAAAATAGAGAAAGGAGGGCTCCCTATGAAAATATGCCTTATTGCGGAGGGCTGTTATCCGTACATCGTTGGTGGGGTGTCCTCCTGGGTACAACAATTGATTCGGAACTTTCCGGAGCATGAATACGTTTTGTATACAATCATGCCGGATTCGGAAAAACAAGGACAGTTCTTATATACCTTACCGGCTAATGTTACAGGAGCCCAAGAAGTATTTTTAAATGATATTAGCTTGAAGAGCGAAAAAAATGCAGGCTTAATTCCTAAGCCAACCGTGACAGCCAAATGGGAGATCGATGAGATTCGCCGATTAATGCTTTCGAATCTGGATCAATGGAATATGATTTTCGACTTCTTTCAGCGTGGAGACCGGGTCATACGCAATTTTCTCTTAGGGAGTGATTTCTATGATATTGTCAAAGAGGTGTATAACAAGCAATACGGGGATACACGGTTCGTAGACTTTGTCTGGACTATGCGGTCTATGTATATGACTTTGTTTCACATTTTAAATAATCCACCTCCCAAAGCCGATTTGTATCAAACGGTGTCCACGGGCTATGCAGGGATTGCCGGAGCGATGGGAAAACATTTATATGGAGGAAGTCTGCTGATCACAGAACATGGAATCTATTCGAGGGAGCGAGAGGAAGAGATCATTGTAGCGGCTTGGGTGCAAAAAAGCTTCAAACGGCTCTGGATTGACTATTTCAAAAGCCTTTCCGTAGGAGCATATCGGGCAGCCGATCGTATTGTAGCCTTGTTTGAGACCAACCGTCGCATCCAAATTGAATTGGGTGCCGATCCTTTATACTGCGAAGTCATCTCCAATGGGGTCAATGTAGAAGGGTTTAGCAATTTACCCGGCAAAACAGCCGAAGAAGCAGGAAGACTTAATGTCGGAGCTGTGATTCGGGTGACTCCAATCAAAGACATCAAAACCATGTTGTATGCTTTCGATATTGTGAAACGACGCGTTCCCAATGCTTATTTTTATTTAATCGGTCCTACCGACGAGGCCCCGGAGTATTATCAGGAGTGTATTGCTTTGTGGAAAGAGCTGGGGATTGGCGATTTACAATTTACCGGTCGGGTCAATGTCAAAGAGTATGTGGGACGAATGGATGTCATGGTCTTGACCTCGATTAGCGAGGGGCAACCGTTAGCACTCATGGAAGCAATGGCGGCAGGCGTTGCTTGTGTTTCGACCAATGTCGGCAGTTGTAAAGAGCTGTTCTTAGGCAAACAAGGGGATGATTTAGGACCGGCAGGTCTATTGGTACCAATCATGGACTACGAGCAAATTGCCGAACATATCATTAAGATTATCACAACGCCGGATTTGCAAAAGCAATACGGTAAAGCAGGGCGCGAGCGCATGATTCGCTACTTTTCTGAGGGACGATTCATTGATGCATATCGTCGCTTGTATAACGAGTTAGATCCGGAGAAAAAGCCTATAGACGAGAAAATCTAATGATGATCTAAAAAATCAAAGGGAAAGGGGAGGACTGAAATGGCAGGAATTGGCTTTGAACTAAAAAAACTTTTTCGACGTCAATCGCTGACGGCAAAATTCAGTGCTGTTTTGTACTCGGTCTTTTCCACCATTGGGCATTTGCTGATTGTAATCGGGGCTCTGATTTCAGTAAAACTGTTTTTGCTGAATTCCGATATGCCTTTGAATGATCAACGCCTGTATTCTTCGATTATCTTATACTCCTTTGTTTTCCCTCTGATTTTTACCAGTGGCTTGTGCATCATAATTTCACGGTATATCGCCGATATGATGTGGGGAGATAAGACGGAGGATATTTTCGCCTCGGTTTATGGAGCGTTGGCAATCTATTGTTCTTTGGCTTCAATTCCTGCGGTCGTTCTATTGTGGAAAGCACAATTAAGCTTAGCTTTGTCGATTTTTGCGTATCTACTTTATATGATGGTCGGCATTATCTTTATTCTCATGGTCTATGTCTCCGCTTTGAAAGACTACGCACAGATTTCTAGAAGTTTTATCGTCGGCATGATCATTGCCTTTCTGGGCTCCTATGCAACCTTACGGTTTTGGGATCATCAATTCTCGATGACGACAGCCTTAGTAGGAGCATTTGCCTTTGGAATGACTGTGGTTGCGGGCGGAATCTTAATGGGAGTCAAGAAGTATTTTCAAGTTCCTTCGACTCGTTATTTTGATTTTTTGCTCTACATGGGCAAGTATCCTTCGCTTTTTTGGTTTAATACCTTTTACACCTTGGGGATCTATGTGCAAAACTTTATCTTTTGGGGCTATTACAAAACCCAAAATTCAATCTCCGTCTTTATCTTTTCCGATGAATTCGACATGGCAACGGCATTGGGCGTTTTAAGTATCTTACCGGCTATTGTTTTGTTTGTGGTCCGCATGGAAACTTCGTTTTATGATTATTTTCGCGATTATCTCCGTGCAATCAACACCCAAACCGGGGCTGAGATTGAGCGAGCAAAGCGGTTGATGCAGCGCCAAATGTGGCAAGAATTTTTCTTTGTTGCTGAATTACAGATCTTAATCTCGCTGATATGTGTTGTGGTGGGAATTGCGGTTTTACCTTTGCTGGGTCTCTCTTCTACCGTGATTGAAGTATTCCCCAATATGGTAGCAGGATTTCTCTTCACCTATTTTATGTTTTTGGCCTGCACCCTGATGCAATATTTTGAAAATTACGTCGACTGTTTACACATTACAACCTTGTTTTTACTCTTAAATACGATTTTTACGTTGCTGACAGTGCAGCTGGGGGCGGAATTCTATGGGCTGGGCATTGTTTTTGCCTCGATCGTTACTTTGATTGCAGCATTATTATATTTGCGTAAAACCCTGAATTCGGTCGATTATATTATTTTCTGTTCCCAAGTGCCCGAAGAAGAAAACAAAGGCAAGAATTTAGAATCCTGGATTAACCGCTTAAACGGTCAAGAGGAAGTGAACCAAGATCATGAAAATTTATCTCAATCAGAACGTCAAACGGCAAATTCGTAATGGGCTCATGGCCTTGGTTTTGCTGAGCGGGGTAGCGGTCTCTGCGTACTATCTTTGGTGGTATCAACCACCCGAAGAAGTGTTTATCCCCCCGGAAATCGACTTTTCTCAATTGGATGCCCTGGGAATTCAAGATAATCCTGCCCTTTATAAAGAAGAAGATCGCTATAAGATTTGGGATCTCTATGTTACAGTTTATCAGGGTACGGATTCTGAAACCGGCGGTATTTACGATCTAACTTCGATGAATGAAATTATGGGGTTAGCTCCCGACCCACAATTGGATGCCTTGGTTTATATTGTAGACCCCGATACCGGGAAGACGATTTTCAATACCGAAGACATACAGGTCAATTCTACCTTCTCACTGAGAGGGCAGAGTGCAAGGTTAGAGGAACAAAAGTCGTACAAAATCAAAGTCTACGACGGACAGGGAACCTTCCATGGGCAGCAAGTTTTGAACTTAAATAAACACACCTCGGATTCGAGTCGCTTGGCCCAGAAATTCAGTTTTGATCAAATGGCAAATTTCCCGGATATGGTCTCCTTGCGCACCTCGTTTTTTAGGGTACATATCAAAGACGGGACCCAAACTCAGGCAAGTTATGTGAATTATGGGCTCTATACCCACGTTGAGCAACCCAACAAAACCTTTTTGAACGAACATGGCTTAGATCCCAATGGAACACTTTATAAACCTACCGATTTCGAATTCTTTGAATCTCCCTACATAGTCCCTGTAGACGATCCGGAATTCGACAAAGACATGTTTTCTTTGTTGCTGAAGATTCGCGAAAACCCCGACAATGCCAAATTAGCAACGATGTTGGATGAAATCAATAATCCAAGCAGCAACTTCCCTTCGGTCTTTCAGAAATACTTTGATGTCGATAATTATTTGACCTGGGTTGCCATGAACCTGCTCTTGAATAACTATGATACCATGTCACGAAATTATTTATTGTATTCTCCTTCCTATAGCGATAAATGGTATTTTCTCCCCTGGGACTATGATAAATGCATGTTGAGTGAGGAAAGCTTTATGTCAAGGGGCATGAAAGACTTCTTCGGCTTAGCTCGCTATTGGGGAACAACCTTACATAAACGCTTTTTTAGCGATCCGGCGCATGTGGAAATGCTCGATGACCGAATCGAGGAACTTTATGCTATCATGATGAATCAGGATTGGCAAAGCTTGACCCAAAATTATACCAATACCATTCTCTCAGGATTTCGAAACTCGTTGGATGAGGTCTTCGATGACACCGATGCGGATGAAATTCGAGTCAATATTGCCGACTTTCAAAACCGCATAACCTTTTGTTATAACTTGTATTACAATACAAAAGAGAATCCCATGCCCATTTTTTTAGGTTCTCCAAAACAAGCAGAGGATCAGAAAATCACCTTCAATTGGTCTCCGTCAACCGATTTGCAGGCCGACCGGGTCTACTATGAATTCTCAATTTTCACTGATTATAGAAACCGGACAGGCAGCAGCATATACCGCGAAGAAACCAGCTTGACCAATATCACACCTTCTGTGCAACTACCGAACGGGATCTATTTCTGGTCAGCCGTCGTATTCGACAATAAGGGAAATCGTCAGGTAGGTTACGATCGCTATGTTGTGACGGACGCAGCAGGAAACTCCTACATTGAATATGGATTACGAGCTATTCAAATTCAAGATGGAGATATGATCATCCTAAAGTAAACATGAGAGGAGGGAGTCTATGAAGCGACGTTTGTTTTTGCTCTTGCTTGTGCTTCTGCTCTTGAGCGGATGCAATACCCCGTATGTCTACGACGAATCCTATTATTATGATCAAGAAACATGGGATATTGAGGCAAGTGTGCTCAACGGTAGACCATTTAGTGAAGAGAAGAGTATTTATGACAAAGATGAAGATGGCAGCATTCGGCATTTGTATCTCATCGTTCAAACGGGTGTTGATCGTGATCTCAGTAAGGAATATACGTTTTCTGATCTGAACAACTATACCGACAGCGAATTAGTGGAAGGCGAAGAACCCTTCTGCAACGTGATTATGAGTGAAGGTAGCGAAACCTCATCGGTTGGAGCATCACTTTTTGGCTTTGGCGAGACCGATGCTAACGGTAAAATCACCATCAAAGGCAATACCGAAAAGATTCGCTTGCGTTCGTATCAGATCAAGCTTTATGATCGAGCCGGAACCTGGAATGATATGAAGACGATCAATTTACTCAAGAATCGCAATGATTTATCTCGGATGAAGCAAAAGCTGGGCTTTGATTTGCTGGAAGAATTAGAAGACATTGGGTCTTTACGGACGGGGTTTGTGCGCTTGTTTGTACAGGATACGACTTCGGAAAATCTTGCTGCATATCAAGACATGGGAATCTACACCTACCTTGAACAACCGAACACCGCATATCTGACTGCGCATGGCTTAGATGTCAACGGTAGTTTATACCGTGCCGAGGATTTCACGTTCGCAAGAGAGCCGGAGTCCTTAAAAGAGAAGACCGACTCCACCTATAATAGCGACGATTTCGAAGAGGTTTTGAATATTCGTAATGCCGATACCCATGAAAAATTGCTGCATATGTTGGATTTGTTACAAGATGAATCTGTAGCCATGGAAGAACTGGTGGGGAAGTATTTTAACGAAGAAAACTTGTTGACGTTTGCAGCGGTCAATATCTTGTTCTCCAATTACAATGCCTTTGAAGAAGAGTACCTTTTGTATTCACCGCAGAACTCACTGACTTGGTACCTGATGCCATCCTCTTTTGAAGACGCTTTGTATCATTTGGAGGGAAAAGATGATCAGAAAATCGCCTCTTCCTTTGAAGGCGCCGGATTTTTGTATAATAATTTGCTCTATCGACGCTACTTAAATGTGCCGGGAAACTTGGAAAAGCTGCGCAGTAAAGTGGAAGAGGTGTATCAAGTATTCTCTGCAGAATGGATTGGACAGCAGACATTGACGTATCAGAAGAGTATTTTGAAGTTTCTCTACAGTGTTCCCGAAATCGGGCTCTTACCTCGGGCTGCGACCTATGTTGAACCGTACATTGCCAGTATTCCGGAAATTGTAGCATATAATTACCAGGCCTTTCTTGCAAATGCCCAGTTGCCCACACCTCCCACGATTACTAAAGTGGAGCGGGTAGGGGAAGGTGCCTCCGTTACCTATTTGACCGATAATGCCCAAAGCGGGCGCGTGACTCAATATCATCTTGAGGTTTCTTCATCGGCAGATTTCCAAGTGATTCTGTTCGCCAGTGCGCCCACTCAGGACGGGCAGATCTTCGTTGAGAGCTTGCCTTCGGTGACCACCTTTGTGCGCATTGTGGCGACAGACCAGAATGGGCAACGACAAACCAGCAGCAATGTCGCAGAAGATTCCAAAGGCGATACCTATTATGGTTGTGTGGTCATGGAACGGAGGGTGGGAGAATGAAATATCTCAATAACACCCTGCGCCACGAGTTCAAGTACATCATTCACGAGCAGGAATTTGCAGCCCTCAAAGCACGCTTGAGTACCATGATGCAACCCGATGAAAATAGCGGGGAGGAAGGGTATCATATTCGCAGCCTTTATTTTGACGATATCTATCATACCGCCTATTTCGAAAAACTTTCCGGAGTACAGTTCAGACAAAAATATCGGGTGCGCATTTATAACTTGAGTGACGATAACATCAAGTTGGAGCGCAAAGAGAAATTTGGAGACTTTATCAGTAAGAAATCGATTACGCTCAGTAAAGAGGAGTTTTTTTGGTTAATCCGTAAAGAGAATTTAGAGTTTTTGCTAGAAAAGAATTCCGACATGGCCAAAGATATGTTTTGGGATATGCGAACCAAATTGCTAGCCCCGGCAGTGATTGTCGATTATGTTCGTGAAGTGTATGTTATGGAGGAAGGGAATGTCCGCATTACCTTTGATCAGAATTTGCAAGCCGGAATCGATTCATCCAATATTTTTGACCGAAATGTGACTTTGATCAATGTTTTAGAACCCAATACCTTGGTTTTGGAAGTCAAATACGATGATTATTTGCCCGCCTATATCCATGCAGCGGTTCAAATTCCCGTTCATCGCCGTGAAGCAGTATCCAAGTACATCTATTGTCGGAACGCTCAATTTCAGCGCAATCCGGCAATGCAATATCATGCATTAGGAGAATCAGCATTATGACAACATTTCAAGACATTTTCAAAAATGCATTCTTGAGTGGTTCGGCCACAGATCTCTCTTTGGTAGGGGTCCTCATTGTTATGGCCATGTCCTTGGCAGTGGCGATGTTTATCTATATGATTTACCGCACCTGTTACAGAGGCGTGCTCTACAGCCATAACTTCAATGTGTCGGTGGCGATGATGACCATTATTTCGGCCATGATTGTAGCGACCATCTCTTCCAACATCATCTTGTCCCTTGGTATGGTCGGTGCGTTGTCGATTGTTCGGTTCCGTACCGCGATCAAAGACCCGATTGATCTTATCTTCTTGTTCTGGGCGGTCGCAGCCGGGATAGGCGTGGGGGCTCGCATTTATTGGGTGGTGCTCTTCGGGAACCTCATGGTTGGATTGGCGTTTTGGCTTCTGACCAAGTTGAAACCTCGAAAACTGGTGTATTTATTGGTAATCAGCTTCAAGAACGAAGCATTGCCGGAAATTAACGAAGTACTGGGAAAGATGAATTACATCATCCGCTCCAAAATCACCAAAAAGGATACCACCGAGATGACCTTGGAGATGTATCTGAAAGATCAAAATTTGCAAATCTCAGACCGAATCGCTCAAATCGAAAACGTCCTCAATGTTTCACTCATCTCCTACCACGGCGATTTTGCACAATAGGTTTCGCAAAAGTTCCCTCGGGCTCTGCCGACCTTCGGTCAGAAGCCGCCCTACAGGAATCTTTTGCTCAAATGTCTTCTTGAGTTTAAGGACTGGCTTTAGGGAAGGTTCTCTCCCTTGGTTTTTTACCAGAATTATGTAAGTTTCGCAAAAGTTCCCTCGGGCTCTGCCGACCTTCGGTCAGAAGCCGCCCTACAGGAATCTTTTGCTCAAATGTCTTCTTGAGTTTAAGGACTGGCTTTAGGGAAGGTTCTCTTCCTTGAAACACAAGGGAAACCACAGGGACAGTTCTTTACAGAACCGTCCCCTTGTGGTTTCAATGAACTGTCTCTGTGGTTGAAAAAGGGGGAGAGAACCGTCCCCAACTATTACATCAAAATGGAGGTCATATGGAACTAAAAATTATTAAAAGAAGTGAGGCCAAGGTAAGCGGATGGAGTGGGGGCACCACCACGGAATGGCTGATCTGGCCACCAGAGGCTCATTATAGCAAGCGTGATTTTCAATGTCGTATTAGCACCGCTAAGGTGGAATTGCCGGAGTCTTTATTCACGCCTTTGCCGGGAGTCCATCGCTTTCTTACCCCTTTAGATGCCCCGCTTACGCTCACTCATAACACGCAAATCTCTTTGGTCTTGCAGCCCTTGCAAGTCCATGAGTTTCCGGGGGATTGGCAAACGCTCAGCCGTGGTCAAACTCAAGATCTCAATCTCATGCTTCGCGGGGTGCCCGGAACTATGACACACCTTGCTCAACCACAGGATTTCTCCATTGGCGGGAATCAACATTTGACCTTGGACGCATTCTATTTCACCCAGCCCGGATCTGTGCAAACAAAGGATGAGACCCTGCATCTACAACGCGATGAACTGCTGGTTCTGCTTTCATCCCCAGAGGATTCACCGACGACGATTCATCTTGAAGCCGCCAATATCATCCATATGCAGGCAATACTCCCGCCCGTGGTTTAAGACTTTTTAGATACACGAAGGATTTTCCAAGAGTCATCTCTAATTAAATAGAGAACAGATTGTAAAGGAGTGACTCACGTGGATATTTTACAACAGGCGAAGGACACCTTCGATTATATGGTGCAACATCGTCGCCATATTCATCGGCATCCGGAGTTGACCGGGAAAGAAGATCAAACGGTTGCGTATATTTTAGAACAATTGAAAACCCTAAACATCCCTACCATCGAAGTTGAAAATGGTGGTGTACTGGGGTTCATCAAAGGGCAAAAATCCGGTAAGAGGGTTGTGCTTCGCGCCGATATCGATGCTTTGCCGGTGCAAGAACCGGAAAACAATTTAAAAGGCCCTCGCGTTTGTGTCAGTGAAAACCCGGGTGTAATGCATGCTTGCGGGCACGATTCACATACAGCAATGCTTTTGGGAGCCGCTAAGATCCTTTCTGAGAACAAGGAAGTAATTACTGGCGAGGTCATGCTGGTGTTCGAACGTGGTGAAGAAGGTGGTGGCAATCTCCGCTTTATTATGGAATATTTAGAAGAGCATCATATCACCTTCGACGGTGCTTGGGCCTTGCATGTCTTCCAAGATATGCCTACCGGTATGCTCGGTATTCGTCCGGGCGGAGTTATGGCCGGAGCCATTGCTTTGCGCTATAAAATCATCGGTCGTGGAGGTCACGGTTCTCGCCCCGATCTTTCGATCAATCCTATTGATTGCATGCTGGCTTTATTAGACGAAATCTACAAAGCCCCCATGAAATTCACCCATCCTTTTGAGCCGGTCACCTTCTCGATTGCTAAAATCCAATCGGGACATGTACATAATGTCATACCCGATGTGGCAGAATTTGCTGGTAGCATTCGTTTCTTCCACACCGAAAAAACCGCCAAACCCTTAGTGGCGTATTTGCATGAAATGACCGAAACCATTGCCAAATTATATCGCTGTGAAATCGAATATACCATTAAAGTGGGCAGACCCACCATCAATGACCCCACTGCCACTCAAATTGCGCGCAATGCCGTAGCAGAAGTCTTAGGTGCCGAATGGATTACCGAAGGCGAGCCTGCCATGGGTTCCGAAAGTTTCCCGGCCTTTGCCAACTATGCTCCATCGTTTTACGGAAAATTGGGCATTACCAATTCTGAAGTCGGCAGCGGTGCCGAGATTCACAACCAATTTTTCGATATCGACGAAAAAGCGATGATTCATGGGGCAGCCGCTACGGTTGCTTTTGCACTGGCCTTCTTGAATCACGAACAACCCATCGCCTTCAAACCGTATCCTTACAGCGTAGCCGAATACTACGCCGGTAAATAATAACACAGACCAAGAAAGGGGAACTCTCATGGACAAAGATTTGTTGATCAAACAGTTTAAAGACTACCAAAACCACATGGCCGCCTTCCGCTTCGCAATGTTCCACATCAGTTGGGATGCTTCTACTGCTGCACCGCCGATGTCGGCTGCTTATCGCAACAAGATGTTGGGAATTTTAGCAACCGATAATATGAGCATGCAACGTGACCCCAAAAACCTCGAAATGCTTGAAAAAGTAAGCCAAATGGATGATATCGACGCTCTCGACAAAGTAGCGGCCGGAAAATTTCTGAAAGCAATTCGTAAATTCGAAAAAGTACCCAAAGAAGAAATGGTTGCACGTCAGCAAGATACCGCCAAAGCCCAAAGAGTTTGGGAAGAAGCTAAAAAGAAAAATGATTTTGCCATGTTTGCTCCCTATTTAGCGAAGAACATTGAGCACAACAAAAAATCAGCCGAATATCGTGGCTTTGTGGATCACCCGTATAATACCCTCTTAGACGATTACGAAGAAGGCATGACCATTGAGCGGTATGACCATTTCTTTGGCACCTTACGCAGTGATTTAGTGCCTTTTACCAAAAAAGTACATGCCGAAGGCCGAAAGATTGACGACAGTGCCCTGTATCAATACTACCCGAAAGCCGACCAACGCAAGTTCTTAGAATATTTAGCCGGAGCGCTTCGTTATGATCTAAAGCGCGGTATGATCAGCGAATCCGCTCATCCTTTTACCAGTGGTGCTTCTTATAATGATGTTCGCGTCACTGCCCGTTATCTGGAAAATTACCTCCCTGCCTCCATCTTCCTGGGAATGCATGAGATGGGTCATGCCATTCACTCTCAGCAGGGCGACCCTGCCCATGAAGGCAAGAATATTGGTGGAGCAGGCATGGGTATAGGTGAGAGCCAATCACGCTTCTACGAGAACTATGTAGGTCGTAGCCGCGCGTTCTGGCAACGCCATTTCTACAAACTGCAAACCATTTTCCCGGTGCAATTGGCCGGCTTCGACCCCGATTCTTTTTACCGCATGGCAAACCGCAGCAAACCAGGCTTGATTCGTTTGGATGCCGATGAACTCACTTATTCCAGCCATATCATGGTTCGTTACGAATTGGAACGTGAAATCATGTCGGGTGATTACGATATCAATAAATTACCGGAAATGTGGAACGATAAGATCGAGTCCTACTTAGGCGTTCGTCCTAAAACCGACACCGAAGGCATATTACAAGATACCCATTGGGCCAATGGCTCCTTTGGTTACTTCCCAACCTATGCTCTCGGCACCGCTTACGGAGCACAATTCTACTACGCACTCTGCAATGAGATCGATGTAGAACGTGAAATCGCCAATGACCGCATGGAGACAATCAATGCCTGGTTAAAAGACAAGATCCATCGTCATGGCGGCTTACTCACGCCGGATGAACTCATGGTCCAAGCCACCGGTTCATCGTTTGACCCACAACATTATGTCCGTTTCCTCAAAGAGAAATACACCGAGATTTATTTCTAAACTAAGATTTTTTCAATCGGCGCTCGCACATGAACCTCACAGGTTGCTTCCGTTTTACGGAGGCAGCCTGTTTTTAACTGCGTTGACAGCATTCACCGAAATGGTATAATAAAAAGGAATAAATTCTGCATGATAAGGGAGGAGCATCGCCTTATGAAATTCCTGCACCTATCCGATTTGCACATCGGCAAGCGGATCCATGAATTTTCGTTATTGGAAGATCAGCGGCTGATTTTACAGCAGATTTTGCAATTGGCCGATCAGCACGAGGTCAACGGTCTCTTGATTAGTGGTGATATCTACGACAAGTTGCAGCCCAGCGGTGAAGCGGTTGAATTATTCGACTCCTTCCTCACCGAGATTCGCAAACGCAATTTACTCTGCTGTGCCGTGAGTGGAAATCACGACGCCGCCGAACGTATCGCCTATGGCAGCCGGATTATGGCCGATTCGAACATCCATCTTTCTCCACTCTACGACGGTCAATTGAAAACGGTTACCGTAGAAGATGAATACGGGGAGCTACAGATTCACCTGATGCCCTTTTTAAAACCGATGCAGGTGCGTCCCTTTTACCCTGAAGTCGAGCCGCACGATTATCAGGCAGCCATTGCCAAAGTACTCGAACAGCATCCTCTTAAAGAAAACACGCGCCATATTCTGCTGGCGCATCAGTTTGTGGCCGGTGGTTCGACCACACCGGAACGCAGCGAATCGGAAACGCTTGTGGTAGGGGGTGTGGACCAAATCGATGTCGGCGTATTCAACGCCTTTGATTACGTCGCATTGGGTCACTTACATAAACCTCAAAAAATCAGCCGCGAAACCATTCGCTACAGTGGCTCCCCCTTAGCCTATTCTTTTTCAGAGGCGAACCAACCCAAAACGGTACCCCTAGTACATATTAAGAGCAAAGGCGATGTGGAAATCGAATTACTGCCACTGCACCCCAAGCATGCCATGCGTAGCATCCAAGGCTCTCTCGAGGAAGTACTTTCACCGGAATTTGTTGCCGGTCAGCAAAGCGAAGATTATTTACAAGTGACGTTAACCGATGTTGCTGTGATCGATGCCATGGCTAAGCTGCGAGGAACCTACCCCAATGTGATGCGCCTAGAATTTTTGCACGATACACAAATGAGAGATCAGCTAGGAGCCATGGAGCCGGTTCAGTTTGAATCTCCTTACGAGCTTTTTCGGAGCTTCTATATGCAACAACAGCAGCGGCCGTTGAGTGAGGCTTCCGATGCCATCTTGCGGCGCTTTCTGCAAGCTCAAGAGGAGGTGAAGATGTGAAACCGATCAAGCTGACTATGCAAGCGTTCGGGCCCTATGCCCAACGGGTTGAAATTGATTTTGCCGCCCTAGATCGTGGCTTATTTCTGATTGCCGGAGATACCGGAGCAGGAAAGACGATGATTTTCGATGCAATCGCCTATGCATTGTTCGGAGAAGCCAGCGGTGTGAATCGCGACTCCAAGATGTTACGCAGCGATTATGCTCCGCCCGATGTTAAAACCGAAGTGGAGCTCGAATTTTCATACGCCGGAAAAGTGTACACGGTGAATCGCAATTTAGAATATATGCGTCCTTCCAAACGAGGTCAGAAGGAGACCAAAGCGGAAGCCGATGCGTATTTGGTGTATCCCGATGGTCATACCCAGAGCAATCGTAAATTGGTCACCCAAGCGGTGGAAGATATTTTAGGCATCAATCACGATCAGTTTTCTCAAATTGTGATGATTGCACAAGGGGATTTTCTAAGATTACTTTTAGCCGATACCGGTAACCGCAGCGAGATTTTCCGAAGGCTATTTCATACCCAATATTGCCTAAAATTGCAAGATGATCTCAAACGGGCTGCCGATGAATTGAATAAGCAGCATGGAGATCTGAAACGAGCAATCCTCCAAGAAGCCCTCCAGGCAGACACAAAACCTCTCACTGAAGAAGATTCCCTTCGGAGCGAATCACTCAAGCAGTGGCAGCAAGAGGCCAATGCTCAAAATTGGCTGCGTTTGTGTGACTTGTTAAAGCAAGGCAATGCCTTAGATGCCAAGCAAATTGCGGGGTTACAGGAGCAGAAGAACGTACTCACCGAAGAACTGAACCGCTTGGAACGGCAGTTACAAGAAGCACAAGCACAGCAGAAGTTGCAACAACAGCTCCAAATCGAACAAGCCAAAGAGCAAACCTTGAAAACTGCGGTTGAACAGGCGCTAATCAGGCAAAAAGAAGCCAAAGCTTCGGAGAGTAGCATCGAAAGATTGTTGCAAGAGTTGGTTGTGCTCCGTCAGATGTTGCCAAAGTTTCAGACATTATCGAACTTGGAACAAGAGATGTCCACTCTAGAAAAGGAAAGCGCCATCGCTCAGACGAGGCACCGAGGAAAACAAGATGAAATTCAGCACTTGGTTCAAGAAATCGAGCAGCTTCGTAAAACTCTGGCTGAGGTCGATGGAAAAGAGGGAGCCGTTGAAGCAGCCAAAGCTCTAGTAGAACAAGCTCAACAAGAAAGCGAACGCTGGAAAAGCCTTCACAGGCAATGGCAAACCTATGTGCTGAACGAACAAAATCTGAAACGTCAACAATCCGAAGTGCTACAGGCTGAGCAAGAGCACCAACACCAAGTCGATCTTGTTCAAGATCTGAGAAGCCGTTTTTATCGGGCCCAAGCCGGCTTATTGGCCAAACAGTTGAGTGTAGGACAGCCTTGTCCGGTTTGCGGGGCTGTAGACCATCCCAGTCCGGCCATGGTCACCGGGGATGATATCGATGATGATGTTTTACAAGCGGAAGAAGCACAAGAAAAGCGCTTACAGCAACGCCGGCACAGTGCTTCGGAAAAAGCAGCCGGTTATCGCAGCAGTCTTGAGCTGATACGTCAACAAATCGAGGATTGTCTAATCCAGAATCAATGGGCACCGGAAGAGGAAGCCCGTGATACCGTAAGATGGGAACCCTTAATCCAAAAGGGCTTACAAGAGGTTGAACGATTACAAAAAAATCGTCAGCAAGAGTTGAAAGAAGCCGAGCAAGCCTGGCAACAAGCGATTCTCAGCAAGAAGCGCATGGAAAGACTGCAAGGTGATCATACGCAAGCCTTAACCGATGTTGTGCAGTTGTCGAATAAGGTCACAGCTCTCACCGAAACCATTACCCAAAAAAAGTTGCAAATCGAGACCCTCCGCAAGGAACTTCCCTACGAGAATTTAGCGCAGGTCAACAACTTGATTCAAACAAAAACCAATGAGTCGACACGCCTCAAGAGGGAGTTGGAGAATGCGGAGCAGGAGCTTCGTCGGCAACAAGGCTATCTGGATCAATCTTTGGGTCAAATCGAAGCCTTAGAAAAGCAGTTAGCTCAACGACCGGTGCTCGAGGTTTTAAAGGTAGAAGCAGAAAAGAATCAAAAGCTAGAAGAGAAAACGAGGTTGGAAGAAGAGATCTTGTTGCATGAGTTGCGGTTGCAGAAGCACCAAGCGTTGATTCGCGGAATTGAAAAGCAAGGCAAAGAGATGGCCGCCATGGAAGAAGAGCTTTTCTTAGTGCAGGAATTAGCCGCGACCGCCAACGGCCAGGCAAAAGGCTTAGAACGCCTTACCTTCGAGGCGTATGTGCAAGGATTTTACTTCAATCGCATTATTCAAGCAGCGAATCTCAGATTAGGGATCATGACCAATTACCGTTATCGGCTGCATCGTTCGGAAGAGCCAATCGATATGCGTAGTAAGAGTGGCTTAGACTTGGTGGTTCACGATGCCCATACCGGAAAATTGAGGAGTGTCAAAACGCTTTCCGGCGGGGAATCCTTTGAAGCTTCGTTAGCCTTAGCCTTGGGATTGTCCGACGTGGTGCAACAACACAGCGGCGGGGTTGAGATCGACACCATGTTTATCGATGAAGGGTTTGGATCCTTGGATGCGGAATCTTTGGAAAAAGCCATTCAAATGTTGATGCAACTGAGCGAAGGCAGCCGATTGGTGGGGATTATCTCCCATGTCAGCGAACTGCGAGAACGCATCGACAAAAAAATCATCGTCAGCAAGCGACCGGAAGGAAGCAGTGTCCGATTAGAGTATTAGGAGGATTTTTTAAAAAGGGGTCAGACCCCGCTGCGAAAAAAATCGTAAGAACCCCCTTGACAAGGAGGATTTCACAGATTATAATCATCACAAACCATTGAACAAGACGAGTACACAAAAATGATTGTTTCCAGAGAGCCGCCGTTGCTGGGAGTGCGGTAACAACCCTTTTGTCGAATGGACTTGTGAGGGCAGTCAGAAATCGTAAAGCATTTCTTTGCGAGAGTAGGCACTGACGGCAACTTCCTCCGTTACCTAGGGAAGCGCATATGATGGTATGCGATAAAGTGGGCAACGTCACAGTTGTCAAATTGGGTGGTACCGCAGAAGCTTTTTAAGCCTTTGTCCCTTCGTAGGGGATGAAGGCTTTTTTTATACCATGCGAACCACACCGCAACAAAAAAAGAAAGGATTGTTTCATGCCATCAGATGAAATCGGGTGAAAACCATGAGTGAAACAAACAGAGACGCAGCAAGAGTAGGTTTTTTTGGTGATTTTGGAGGGCAATTCGTTCCGTCTGTACTAGTCGAGACCGTTCAAGAAGTTGCCGCCGCTTGGGACGAAGCCAAGAATGATCCGGCATTTCAATTGGAGTATCGACGCTTATGCCTAGAATACGCAGGTCGTCCATCCTTGTTGTATCACGCCAAACGCTTAAGCGAACACCTCGGCGGAGCAAAAATCTATTTGAAGCGCGAAGATTTGAATCACACCGGAGCTCATAAGATTAATAATGTATTAGGGCAAGCCCTTTTGGCTAAAAGGATGGGGAAAACTCGCCTGATTGCCGAAACCGGAGCCGGACAACACGGGGTAGCTACAGCAACAGCGGCAGCCCTCATGGGTATGGAATGTGTCGTATATCAAGGATATGAGGATACGCAACGCCAAGCACTTAACGTTTACCGCATGGAACTATTGGGCGCTAAAGTGGTTGCGGTAAAGGAAGGCACACAAACTCTAAAAGATGCCGTCGATGCCGCCCTAATGGCTTGGGTTGAACGTCATGATGATACCTATTATTTATTAGGTTCTGCCGTAGGGCCACACCCCTTCCCGGAAATGGTACGAGAATTCCAACGAGTAATCAGCCGTGAAGCCAAAGAGCAAATGTTGGCTGTTGAAGGTCGTTTACCCGATGCCGTCATCGCTTGTGTTGGAGGCGGTAGTAATGCTATTGGTGCATTTTATGAGTTTATCCCCCACAACGAAGTTGCGTTGATTGGTTGCGAAGCCGCTGGAAGGGGATTAGATACCCCCGACCACGCTGCCACCTTGACCTTAGGGAAACCCGCGACTTTCCATGGCATGCACACCTATTTTAATCTGGATCAAGCCGGTGAAATGGCCCCCGTCTATTCCATTTCTCCTGGGTTGGATTATCCCGGAGTTGGCCCGGAACATGCGTATCTACGGGACAGTGGCCGTGGAACCTATGTTGCAATTACCGATGACGAGGCTGTAGAAGCCTTTACCTTATTGTCACGCACGGAAGGAATCATTCCTGCCATTGAAAGCAGCCATGCTGTGGCGCAGGCAATGAAGATAGCTCCCACGATGCGCAAAGATCAGATTTTGTTAATCAATCTTTCTGGCCGTGGGGACAAAGATGTAGCAGCGATTGCACGTTATACCCAGAATCTGGCTCTTGAAGAATAGGAACCCCTTTTGTTTCTCGTGAATCTGTGTTATACTATAGATAATACTAAGAAATCGAAGATTCACGTCGTGAAAGAGAAGGGGTACTATGAAGGATTTCGTGGGGGTTGCTGTCACTCATAGAGCACTGGGTAAAGGTAAAATCATTAGTGTGCATGAGGATCGCATTGACATTCAGTTTGAGCATGCAGAGAGAACATTCGTCTTTCCTGACGCATTTGTGGACTATTTAGAAACAGAAGATTCTAAACTGAGCGAAGCCATTCAACAAGGGTTAGATACAAAGCAAAAAGATCAAAATGCGAAAAAGGCCCAAGATAAAATTTTATCGGATCTAAAAGCGTATATTGAACATGAACAGGAGTTGGCTGCCAAGCCGAAACCAAAACGCAAACCCAAAAAGAAAGAATAAGAAAAAGAAGACCGGATTTCAAGTTGAAATCCGGTCTTCTTTTTTGTGGTGGGAGCTAACGGGCTCGAACCGCTGACCCTCTGCTTGTAAGGCAGATGCTCTACCAACTGAGCTAAGCTCCCGAAACTGGTGGGATACGATGGGATCGAACCATCGACACCCCGCTTAAAAGGCGGGTGCTCTACCCCTGAGCTAGTATCCCTTGCAAAACCATGCTCGTATATAATACACAACGATAGCCATCTTGTCAATCAAAAAGGCATGTTGTTTTTCAAAGAATTTTGCAAAATCAGTTCACTGGTTGAAAATATTGTTTAATTTTTACTACTCTCGTTCGGCAATTGCTCTTGCAGCAATCAACCCGGCAGAAGAAGCTTGTACTAAACCTCGGGTAATACCGGCTCCGTCCCCAACTGCAAAGAGATTACGGACTTGGGTTTCTAATTGACTGCTAACCTGCATGCGGTTGGAATAGAATTTTGCTTCTACGCCATACAGTAATGTGTGACGGCTTGCAACACCGGGAGCTACTTTATCTAAGGCTTCCAACATCTCCATAATGCTAACCATGTGACGGTATGGCAGGACTAAGCTCAAATCTCCGGGGGTCGCTTCCATGAGGCTTGGAGTCACTAATCCGCGTTGAATTCTTTCATGAGTAGATCTCCGACCCGATTGCAAATCGCCTAAGCGTTGTACAATAACACCTTCCCCTAGCATGTTAGCTAAGGCGGCAATGTTTTTACCATAAGTAATGGGCTCTTTAAAGGGGTGCGTAAACGTTTTGGCAACCAAGAGAGCAAAGTTGGTGTTCTCGGTGCGCTTGTCGGCATAGCTGTGCCCATTAACTGTTACTAAACCTCGAGTGTTCTCCATGACCACTTCTCCGTATGGATTCATGCAGAAGGTACGGACTTGATCATCGAAGGAACGGGAGTAGTAGATGAATTTTGATTCATAGATGACATCGGTCAAGTGTGACATGACCACGGCCGGCAGTTCCACTCGCACTCCAATATCCACTTGATTATTGGTAGTGGGTAGCTTTAAACGCTTCGCCTCTTCTGAGAACCATTCATGGCCTTCCCGACCCGGGGCTGCTATGATGTAACGTCCTTCAATAAGGGTTCCGTCTTTGAGAATAACGCCAACCACAGTCTGATCTTTTACCAAAAACTGTTCTACTGCAGTCTCAGTGCGTACTTCAACTTTGTCTTGCAAGTCTTTACGCATGTTGACTAAGATCTCGTAATTTTTATCGGTGCCTAAGTGCCGAATTTTTGCAGGAAGTAATTTCAAGTCTGCGGTCGCTGCCGAACGTTGGATTTCCTTGATTTTCTCTTCATCCATTCCGTAGACAATGGGGCTACCCCCATAATTTAAATAGATTTGGTCCACTTCTGCAATTGTATTTTCAAGGTCTCGTTTACCAATGAAATCTCCCAGCCAACCCCCGTATTCTGTGGTTAAGGTCAGTTTCCCGTCGGAGTAGGCGCCGGCGCCTCCCCATCCGGAAGTAATGGCACAGTGGCGGCAATGTTGACAAGGGATATGCTTGTCATGCATAGGGCAGTAACGCTTGGTAATGTCTTGGCCTTTTTCCAGCACAAGAACCTTCCATGTGGGTTGGAGTTTGCTCAATTCCAACGCAGAGAAAATACCGGCAGGGCCGGCTCCAACAATAATTACATCATACTTCGTTGCCATAAGGTCTATATTCTCCTTGCTCTATTTATCTTTGTTGACAAAACGGTTGATATTTTTCAAGAAAAAAAGGTTGACCGTCCCGGTAGGACCATTTCTTTGTTTTGCAATAATAATCTCAGCTCCGTTGGGGTCTTCACTATTGGTATTGTAGTAATCATCTCGATACAAAAACATAACCACGTCGGCATTGGCCTCAATCCCCCCCGACTCCAATAAGTCGGACATCATCGGGCGTTTATCGTTTCGATTTTCCACGCCACGATTCAGTTGGGAGGCAACTAAAATGGGCACATTCAATTCTTTGGCAATGGCTTTTAAGGTTCGCGAAATGAAGGAAATTTCTTGTTGGCGCGATTCGGGTTTGCTGTCTAAGGTCATCAGCTGTAGGTAGTCAATCACCACAAAACCAATGCCCAATTCTGCTTTCATACGGCGCAAACGAGAGCGAAACTCGACCACGGAGAGCGAAGGAGTATCGTCAATGTAGATTGGAGAGGAAGATAACGGACCTATGGCTTTGGTGATTTTCTCCCAATCGGCGTCCTCCAAAAAACCGTTGCGCAGTTTATAGAGGTCAACCCCGGACTCGGAGCACAAAATTCTTTGCGCCAACTGCTCTTTGGACATTTCCAAACTGAAAAATACGCTGGGAACTTTGGTCGTGACCGCGGCATGTTGCATGATATTGGTCATGACTGTGGTTTTACCAACACCCGGCCGAGCTGCCAAAATCAAAAGGTCGGAATTTTGGAATCCGGCGGTGAATTTGTCGAGATCATAAAACCCGGTGCTAACTCCGGTAACGCTTGCGCGTTTATTCATCAGAACTTCGAGTTCGGTATAGGTGTGAAAGAGAATATTTCCAATGGAAGAATAGGTTGCGCCGCCCCCACGCCGATTTGCTATGGTGAGGAATTCTTTTTCGGCGGTGTTGAGAATGTCGCGAGCGGATTCTTCACCGGTAAAAGACAGATTGGTAATTTTGTGAGCACTCATGATCATAGCACGCAAGGTGGCCTTGTCTTGCAGCTCTTTGATGTATGAGGGGAGATTGGCGGTGGTTGGAACAATTTCGGCCAATTGATTCAAGTAACTGAGTCCCCCGGCACTTTCTAAGTTCTGACGCCTCCTCAACTCAGCGACTAAGGTGATTAAGTCTAATGGCTCACCACGGGCATAGAGTGCATAAGCGGCAGCAAAGATTTGGCGATGACTCTCCCGATAAAAATCGGTTTCTTGCAACTCTTCCATAACACTCGTCACAGCATTGCGTTCAATGATGAGAGAACCCAATACCGACTGTTCGGCTTCCGGGTTGTTAGGCATCATCTGCTCCGGCATCATAACACTCCCTTCCTGTCAATCTTTATAATAACATTAATTTCATGGCTTCTTCAATAGTCTGAACCGCTACCAGACGAACGCCATACATTTCTGCAGGTAATTCTTTGCGATTTTCTTCCGGAATTAGGATCTCCTTTAGACCTGCGCGAGCAGCCCCGTAGAGCTTTCCGTATAGTCCACCTACCGGCTTGATCAACCCTTGTAAGGAGATTTCTCCGGTCATTGCAATGTCTTGACGCAAAGGCTTATTTTGTAAGGCGCTGATCAAGGCTAAGGTGAGCGCAGCACCGGCAGAGGGTCCGTCGACATTGCCGCCCCCAATAAAGTTGACATGGACATCGTAGTCGTTCAAGCGAATGTTCAACGTTTTGCGTATTACGGTAGAAGCCACAAAGATGGAATCCTTGGCCATACTGCCTGCGGTATCGTTGAAACGGATTTGACCCTTTCCCGGTTCTTGGGTGGGGAAGACTGCGGCTTCGATTTCTAAAACAGAGCCGGTAAAGCCAAATGCGCCTAAACCGAAGATTTGACCAACCTTACCAATCGGAGAAGATTTTCCGGGTGCCTGTGGGGAAATACGGCTGATTTGTAAGATCTCTTGGACATCAGCTACTGAAACATTCACACTTTTACGGCGATCAAGTTTGCCTTCCATGCGGGAAATGACATAACCATAGCTGTCGGCTAAAATATTGACGGCTTTGCGCGCTTCGTCGGTGTGCTCGGCAATGAGGGTCTCGGCACCGTCTTCGAGGTTGATTTTCAACCGTTGAGCAGCGCCTTTCACCACTTCTTCAATATCGCTCTTATAAAGGGGATCAAAGAAAACCTCTGCACAGCGGGAACGGATAGCAGGGTTGATCTCTTCGGGGCTCCGTGTGGTTGCTCCAATGAGAATGAAGTTAGCCGGAGCTCCTTCTTCAAAGAGCTTATGAATATATTCCGGAGCATTGGTGTTTTCCGGGTCGTAATAGGCTGACTCAAAAAAGACGCGCTTGTCTTCCAGAACTTTGAGTAATTTGGCTTGGAGTTGATAATCCATCTCGCCAATCTCATCGATAAATAAAATGCCTCCATGTGCTTCCGTCACAAGTCCGGGCTTGGGTTCCGGAACGGCGCTGTCGGCTAAATCACGACGGGCTCCCTGGTAGATTGGATCATGCACAGAACCTAAGAGAGGATTGGTAATCTCTCGTGGATCCCAACGCAAGGTCGTGCCGTCCACTTCTACAAAGGGAGCTTCTGCACCAAAGGCTGAGCGAGTGGAGCGACGCGCTTCTTCTAATACCAAACGAGCAACCGTGGTTTTGCCAACGCCAGGAGGCCCATAGAGTAAAATATGTTGTGGATAAGGCGTGGCTAATTTAGCCATGAGAGCGACTTTCGCCTGCGCCTGCCCCACAACCTCATTCAAGGTTTGGGGACGCATTTGCTCCATAGCCATTTTTGGGGCTTTCCGTTTTTCTAAATGGATTAAATCGTTGAGCTTACGCAAGGTAATTTCGGTTTCAGGACCGTTTTCCTCTTTGATCAACGACAATTTAATGTCACGCATGTAATCTTCTTGCTGACTTTGTAGCCGTTCACTGACAATGCGTTCTAAACGATCCTCAACCGAGCGGCGGGCAATAAATTCTGCCAAGTCATTTTCTATTTGTTCCATGACGGCCGGTAGGTTTTCGGTACTTGGCTTTACTACATCCGGATCCCCATGAATCAATTTTTGTAAGCCCCACAAGCGATTGATGACATCTTCATCGCTGACTAAATCAACGATTTCCAGTTTTGCGGCACGGCCTACCAAACGGTCGGGACCCATCACTTGAGCCATTAGTGCATAAAGTGCGGTGACGCGTTGGTGAAGCAGATCGGTTTTTTCGGAAAGATCTTGCCAATTCAAATCCTTGAATTGATTCAGATAATCATGTATTGTTTGTTGCAACGTAAATTCCTCCGGGGGTTCATTTGTCTACTCAGATTAATCGATAGGATGGACTTTAACAACCAATTTTACAACCATTTCCGGATAAATCCGAACCGGAACTTCAAAGACCCCTAAGGTCTTGATGTGGTCTTTCAACTCGATTTTTTTGCGATCGATGCTGATTTTGTGCTGACGACTGAGTTCATCGGCGATTTGACTGGTAGTGATGGCACCAAAAAGTTTACCACCTTCGCTGTGCTTGCTTTTTATGACCACGCTAACGTTCTCTAATTGCTTGGCTGTTTCCATTGCTTTTTCTTTTTCGCGTTGCAGACGACGAGCTTTGCCTTCGTCGCGTTGAATCATTTGTTGAACGGCACCGGCGGTTGCCTCAATGGCCAATTCTCTGGGTAAAAGATAATTTCGGCCATAGCCTTCTGCTACATTGAGTTTTTGACCTTTGCGGCCCACACCTTTTACGTCTTGGGTTAAAATGACTTCCATGATGTATCATTCCTTTCTTATTGAGGAGTCTCTTCCGGCAACGTTTCCGGAGGTGGTAGCCTTCTGCGGGGGGTTAGTCTTCGGAGGTCGAAAATGAGGTCGGCTAAACCCACTAAAATTGCAATAAAGGCAAGATAGGGATTTAAATATAAGAAGAGAAGGACCAACCAGCGGAAGATTGGACTTACATTGAATTTCAGTAAATACCAAACGGAAACGGAGATGCCTTGAACTTGAAGCAGGAAGTAAAAAAGTTGATAAATATTATCTGCAGTCATGACCAAAGGGGCAATCGATTGAGTTTGTCCCAGCCAATTCGCAATAAAAGCAACCATGTAACCTAAGCCAAACCAATCGGGTAAACGCCAGGTTTGGAAAGGAGGTAGAGATCTGACCGTAAAATTCATGCGTTTGCCAAGCAAGACCATGACTTGATAATTCAACAAAGCATTGATAAAGGAGCTTAAAACCAAAAGCATGGGAAACAGCGTTGTGAACACAGTTTCAATGAGTTCGGGAACTCTCTGTAATAAGGTGGTTTGCTCTTCAGGAAGGTTAAATTGTTGGGCCAATTCCAACGAGGCGACGGACGCCTGCCGATACATTTCAATCATCTCATCAATGTAATTGATATCAAAGATCAGAGAGCTAGCGGCGATTAGAAAAAGAAAACCCAGTAAGCATGCGACACTGGTGGTAAAAACAGAAGTCCAAGGACCCCACTGATTGCGCAAGGAAATCCCCAAAATTAAGCCGGTGAATTGTAGCGTCAAGCACCCGGTCAAAACGTAGATTGGATCTAACAAGATCAGCAACAGGAGCAAAGAAGACACAGCAGACAAGAGTCCGACCTTCCAATTATGGCGAAGGACAAGAATCGCAGTGGGCGCTGACATGGCCAATAACAGAATTGTGCCAATGGGAGAATAATAGGTTATGATGGCCAGCAGAATAAACACACCGCTCATCGTTGCACCTTCCGTCAACGAGCGGATTGGGTAAGCACGATTCAAAGTCTCACCACCTTTCAAGAGTAACACTCTAATAATTTCGCTCTAAGGGTTTGCGGTTCCTGCTTTCTGGAGGACTTCATATGAAGTTCATAAGTAGGACACTCCATTTTAGCCGATGTTTTTCTTTTCGTCAATAACGGGTTAGAGCCAAACAAAAACCGCCCAGCTTTGATTCTAGGCGGTTCAAGTACTATTCAGTTGTGAAAGGCAACAGAGCAACAATTCGTGCTCTCTTAATAGCTTGCGTTAATTTGCGTTGATGTTTTGCACAGTTTCCGGAAACACGACGGGGTAAAATTTTACCACGCTCAGTGAGGAAACGACGTAGACGATCTACTTCTTTGTAGTCGATTTGTTCGACTTTGTCTACGCAGAAGCTGCAAACGCGGCGGCGGGGCTTACGCCCTCTGGAGCGGCGTTCATTTTTATCATCAGCATCGCGGTTGCGATTGCGATTGAAGTCAGCCATGGATCTTATCTCCTTTATATGTTCAGTTGATTTTTAGTTGAAAGGTACGTCGTCATCGCTCTCTTGAGCTTGTTTACCGGACTTGCTACCTTCATAGGATTCGTAAGGCATATCGCCTGGGATTTCACCGCTGTCCATACCGGAATCCTTGGGTCGATCCAAGGGGGTTATGGAATTGCAGGAAACCTCTACGTAATCGCGGCGGGTGCCGTCGGGTTGGGTGACGCTATCAATGCGTAGGGACCCTTCAACGGCCACTAAGCGGCCTTTTTGTACGTAGTTAATGACGAATTCAGCTTGTTTATTCCAGATACTGCAACGAATAAAGTCAGTTTGACGTTCTCCGTTGGGGCCTTTACGATTGCGGTCAACAGCCAAGGTGAAACGGGCTACCGAAGCACCGCTGGGGGTATAACGCATTTCGGGGTCTCGGGTGAGACGGCCGACTAAAACGATATGGTTAACCATCGCTCATTCCTCCGTATCTCTCTTAATCTTCATCTCTTGTAATCATGAAGCGCAAAATCTCTTCAGTGAGCTTCAAAACACGATCGATTTCAGTAATGCTACTGGGGTCTGCGTCAAAGGTAACAACTACATAGAAACCTTCTTTAATGTCGTTGATTTCATATGCGAGACGTCGTTTGCCCCATTTCTTCACCTCAGTGATGGTGCCATTGACCGACTCGATCAATGTGGTGACCTTCGTCATCACGGTCTCCAAGGCTTCGCCTTCTAAGGTAGGAACCATGATGTACATCAATTCGTAATGATTCATTCCATTCACCTCCTCCCCCCCGGACTAACGGCTCCGCCTTTGGCAGAGCGGGGGAACTAAGAAATTGTATCACATGTAAAAGAAAATTGCAACCTTGTAAACAGAAGTTATTCCTTTTTTTCAGGCAGATTCAGGTCAAAAAGCGGACGATTTTGAGCCGTTTTTGCTTCATCGCCTCGTTGAAGGACCACTTTGACCGATTTCTCGAATTTACTGCGAGGAATCAGCAGGCTGTGTCCACAGGTCTGGCAACGGATGCGAAAGTCCATGCCAATGCGTAAGACCTCCCATGTGTCTCCACCACATGGATGCGCTTTTTTCATTTTTACAACGTCACCAATCAGATAATCTGCCATAGTTCTACCTTCCTTTAGGAAAACAAAGAGAGTATTGAATAATAGAGCTTCATCAAATAATCGGCCAACATCGATTCAGAGACCGCTTCGGCAAGGGTGGTTTGACCTCCCGAAGCCAAGATTGGTACGATTAGGGCCAGCACAGCCACAACTAACGCTGCCGATTGCAGACCTCCCACTGCTAAACCAAAGAGACGGTCGGGCAAACTTCCTGCCACCCGCAAGATATGGCGTAAGAAGAATAAGAGAACATTACCTGCCAAATGAATTCCAACAAGGATGGTTAAAAAGGCAAGTGCGTTGATTAATAAGCTGGCCAACAAGCTCGCAACCAATTCACTTAGATTCCCAGCCATGGCTTGAACATTGATTTTTCCTAAAGATTCTACACTCTCACGTAAATAATCAAGCGTGGCTTGGGGCAATTTCATTTTTAAAACATGCTCGGCCAAAAAGCCAATAGGGTCGGCTTCGGAAATTGGCATCGTTGGGATGGTAATCCTGGGTGTTAAGTAGGTGATGATTTTCTCTTGCAATTTGAATAAATCATTGAGCCAAAGTGCTACCTGAGGATGATACATAATGGCAGCAACAACACCACCAATGGTGACACTGAGGCCGATGACTGCTCGCAAAAAACCCGAACGGTAGCCTCTAAAAGCCCCAATTAGCAGCATCAATACAATAACACCGTCGATCCAGTTATAACTTTTGAGTAAGGAGTCCGTCATGAGTTTTCACGTCCTTTCGGTTAAGGAACTTGCCAGAGGAAGAGCTTCCCGTTACTGTCGAGACCGGCAATGAATTCACCACTGGGTGAAAAGGCGAAATCAATCAGGTTTTTCTCGGTTACAGTGTGTTTCCATATTACGGCTCCCTGATTGGTATAGGTAAATAGTTGACTATTACCTCCCCCATATACTGCAAAGCCGGAAGGATGAACACCTAAAAGGAAAGGTTTCTCTACTAAAGGTTCACTCCAAAGAACTTGCTTGTTTTTGTCTACGTAAACCAACCATCCACTCTTGTTGACATCATCCCAACAAGCAGCGATGACACTGTTGTTCTTCTCTGCCATCACCAAGCTTGTAATTGGGGCCGGTAGGGTCAATTTTGCTTCCCCAGGTTCCTTTGGTGCTGTTTCTGTAGTTGGTGTAGTCGTAGAGGGTGCTGTGGTTGGAAGTAGTGCTGAAGTTGAGATTGTTTGTTGCTTTGGATCCTTTAGGAAATATAATTCCTGATCGGTAGAAACCACAGCCGATAAGCCGTCGCTATGCAAAGCGGAACTATGCAAGACGGTTGCCGGCAGACTGATGCTGTCTAGCACTAAACCATTTTCATTCAGTAAAACAAACTCCGTTGTATAAGGCGCTTGTTGGGTACGAGTCGTGAGCAAGACACCTTTCCCTTGTGGTGCGATTTTGGCACCGGTGATGAGACGTTGCAGGGTTTCATGTTCCCATAGCAAAGTACCTTGATTACTAATCAGAGAGACCTTCCAATCGGTTTCATTGATGAGACTTAAAACCAAAATGTAACCGTCGTCACTGGCCCAAGCAGATTCAGTCCAGGTGGGGAAGCGTTGTTCCCATAGCACCGTGCTGGTGTCACTGTAAGCTTGTAAACTCTTCTGGCTGCGGTGCAGCCAAATCTGGTGGGTTTGATCCGCGTAGACAAACATTGAATAGTCTTTCAAAATGATACTGGCGGAGCTGGTTGTGGTTTGGTCCGCGGCAATACTCAAGACCGTTCCAGAGGTTTTGGTGTGGATCCAAGAGGTAATCGTGCCGTTGTCGTCAATGGTGCCAAGGCCGCTGGGAAGCAAAACTTCATCGATCCAACGTAAATTGAGATGGGATTCTGAAACGACGGAAGGACTGTTTCTGTCCAATCTCCATGGAGTCTTATTGGTAATAAAACTGGTGATCAACGCTACAAATAAAGCAAGTGTAATTAAGAGAATAAAGATATTTTTTATAAGGGTCATTCTGCGGCGGTGAAGCAGCAGAGCGCTTTCCGGTCTGTTCATAGCGACCTCCTTTACAAATCGGTGTTATCGAGCGAGGCGTCTGATTTGATCCAACCAAACGAAATATCCGGAGTATTCTAAGTGAAGGCCGTCTGAGCTGTCACTGGAACGGAGAGCCCCGTCATCTTTGAAAAGGCTCCAAGGATCGAGAAATTTCAACCGTTCTTGTCTTGCAAAATCCTTGAGAGCTTGATTAAACTCGTTGATTTTTTCATTACTATGGGCGGGGTCATCAATCGAACGAGTGGCGGTAACCGGAGCAATCGCTTGTACATAAATCGGGGCTTTGGGGAAGCGATCTTTGATTTCCTGAATCATCTGACCATACAACTCCAAGAACTCTTTGGTAGTGTAACCATGGCCGAGGTCGTTGATGCCGAGGAGAATAAAAAAACGGCTGGGTTCCATGGCGTCGAGTTCCGGTAGCCTCTGCAACCCTTTCGCCAAGGTCATCCCTACTTCCTCTATGAAGTAGGCTTCGAGCTTAGTGTAGGTTTTAAGCCCGTTGGTAAAGGAATCCCCAATGAAACAAGCGTTTTCAAAGAGAGGATCCTCTAAGAGAGCATAAGCATCGGCACTATGGGCTCTGATCTGGAGTGTAGTCAAAACAAGTGAAGCTCCGAGGAAGAGCAAAGAGCCTAGCAGGAGAGTCTTCCTGCTAAAGCGAAATGAATGCATAATCGTCACCTTTTATATCCTAAAGTTTGTATGCTGTATTGTAGCGCAAATTCTTATCACTTGCAAGGGTCAAATGTGTCGTTATCGTATCATATTGGGGGAATAAATTATGAACAATGAACATTTCAGCAGTCGGACCGAGATGTTGATCGGAAGAGAAAGTGTAGACCGATTAGCCAAGATGAGCGTTATGATTGCTGGCTTAGGGGGTGTTGGCTCTTATGCAGTCGAAGCGTTGGTGCGCGTGGGCGTGGGCCGCGTCATCCTAATTGACGGTGATGTTGTCTCTGTGAGTAACTTAAATCGTCAGCTTTATGCGCTGCATTCCACTGTGGGACACTATAAAACCGATGTTGCCAAAGCCCGGATTATGGACATATCCCCGCAATGCAAGGTTAGTCTTTATACACAATGGATCACCCCGGACAATGTCGAAACGTTCTTTCCAGAGTCCCCGGATTATATGATCGACGCCATTGACCAGGTCGATGCCAAAGTAGCTCTTTTGTTGGAAGCAAGCAAGAGGAGTATCCCGGTTTTAAGCGTGATGGGTACCGGAAATCAACTGACCGCAGAAAACTTTTGCCTTGCCGATATCTCCAAGACTCATGATTGCCCTTTAGCAAGAAAAGTTCGGTTGAAATTGAGGAAAGAGGGACTTGATAAAGGTCTTCAAGTTTTATATGCCCCAGGTCCCAAGCTGAAACCGGAGAGGGAAGTTGATTCCGATAGAGAAGAAACTCAAGGGGGAAGAACACCACCAGGCAGTCTTAGCTTTGTTCCGCCGGTGGCCGGCATGTTGGCTGCCGGAGCCGTGGTTCGAGCACTCATAAAACAGTCTCCTTGACAAAAATGCCAAGGAGACTACTTTTTTTACATAGTATCTAGTTTTTAAGAAGCGTCAATAGTTGGTCTAATCGTTCCAAACGATACGTTGGCTTGACCTCGTCCCAGGTTTCCGGGGGGAAGTTGCTCCAAAGAACAGCGGCCGAAGTGGTGTTGGCAGCGTGCGCACAAAGGATGTCGTAGGGGCTATCTCCTACATATAGGGTTTCTGCCGGGGATACTTGCATGCGGTTCATTGCTTCCAGTAACGGATCCGGTTGGGGTTTATGAATCTTGGTGTCTTCTTCGCAAACATAAGTTTCAAAAAAACTCTCCATATTGAAAAGTCGGATCCCCATCATAACAGTGGGACGTTTTTTGCTAGTGACTACACCCATGCGGAAACCGGCCTTTTGCAATGCGGCCAAATCTTCACTGATGTGCGGAAAGGGAAGAGCCATTTGATCATGGACTTCAACATTGTGTTTCCGATACACACGCAGCATTTCGTCGACTACGGCTTTGTCTTGGGTATAGCGACCAAACGAATAGGTGAGAGGTCTTCCATAATCATGTAGAACCTCTTCGGCGCTGATCGGCAAGCCCAGAACTTCTTGAAAGGTGTGTTGAAAGGAAGCGATGACCAATTGCCGGGTGTCTATTAGGGTTCCATCTAAATCAAATAATAGAGTGTTGATGCTCAATGGTTTCGGTCTCCTCTGCTTTTATTCGTTCAGCGATGCTTTCCAAAAGCAATCGATCATTATCATGGGCTAACATCGCCTGCACCTCTTCCACTGGTGCAAAAACGGCATCGACAAAGCCTTCACGTCGATTTAACGTATAGAGGGGGTCTTTGACGCGCATCCAATACCAATACACGGTTTTGGAGTGCATTTTACCGGAAGAGCTGAATTGATAATGGGTTTGACCGATGGGTTCCTGGATTTCGGCTTTTAAACCAACTTCCTCTTCCACTTCGCGTAAAGCGGCTTCTGCGGCAGTCTCGTTCAGCTCTAAATGACCTTTGGGAAAGATCCAATTGCCAAAGCGATTCCGTGCAACCAAAACCTTTCCTTTATACACGATAACGCCCCCTGCTGATTCTTCATGGATCATGGCAGATTTCCCCCTCTCAAATTCAATCTGCAATAGTATATCACAATTCCAATCTGGCGTAAAGGATATGAAGGTCTCTGCAAGGAGATTCTTGGTTTCATCGCGAAAAGAAAAAGGAAAGGGGGTATACCGATGAAATTTCATTTGATCGTCAATCGAGAGCAACTGCAAGAGGCCGTAATCGCCTTGGAAGGTTGCAAGTATTTGGCGCTTCAAATCCAAAGCGATGGCCCCGACCCCCTGTTACATCCGGTTTTGAATCTGGCTTTGAATGCCAATCGCGAAGATGTTTGGCTGATTGATTTTAGTCGTTTGCCTACCGCCGACGACGTGCAACTGTTGAGCAGAATTTTGGAAGACCGCAGCGTGGTCAAAGTTATGTATAAGGCCAAACAGGGTATTCGCTTTTTACGCCGCTTGGGATTGAAACCCAATGGCACCTGGTTTGATCCATATTTGGCAGCTCAAATTCTCACTACACCGACCGGACCGGCTTCCTATGACTTTGGTGCAATCGCAAAGTTTTATTTGGATTATGAAGCTAAACCCTGGATTGAATACGGACCGCTCTACGGAGATTCCCCGCTTTTAGCCTTCGCTCAAGGGGTTTCTTTATTATTGCCGTTGCGGAGTCGTATGGTGCAAGACTTGATTTCCAATGGATTGGTCGATGTGGCGAAGTTGGAGTTCGACTGCGTTCACGCGGTCGTAGATATGGAAGAAACCGGAATGTATTTGAATGCAGAAGCGATGGAGACATTAGGGCATGAGATCAAACAGCAAATCAGCATCCTCGAAGAAAGACTGCTCCCTTTTTTAGGGCAACGCAAGCAGCAGATGAATCTTTTAGGGGGTGCCGAAGTCAGTGATATCAACCTTGACAGCCCAGAACAGTTGCGTGCTGCCTTACAAAGGAAAGGAATCGCTGTGCAAGACACCAATCGGCACACGCTGAACCGGTTAGCCCAGGAGCACCCGGAAGTTGCCGATTTATTGGAGTATCGCAAACTGAGCAAACAACTCAACACCTTTATCGAAACCTTGCCTAAATTTATCCATCCCGTTTCCGGTCGTGTTCATTCTCACTATGAGCAAGTGGGATCTTCCAGCGGTAGGTTCTCCTGTTCGTCGCCCAACATTCAGCAGACCCCGCGAGACTTTGCCTTTCGAGCCTGCTGGCAAGCTCCTCCCGGGCGGGTTTTGGTAATCGCCGATTACTCGCAGATTGAATTACGAGTCGCTGCAGAAATGGCACAAGATGCACGGATGATCAAGGCCTATCAACAGGGGGAAGATCTACATCGCTTGACCGCTTCTTTAGTTTCCGGGGTGCCAATGCCCTTAGTCGACAAACAGCAGCGGCAGGCAGCAAAAGCAATCAACTTCGGGCTGATTTTCGCGATGGGGGCAAGAGGCTTGCAGAGCTATGCTCAGGACACCTATGGTGTTGAAATGAGTATGCAGCAAGCAGAGCAATTTCGGCAACGCTTTTTTCAAGCGTATCGCGGCATAGAACGTTGGCATAAGCGAGTCCGTGAAGAAGATGCCCAAAAAAGACGAGATGGCCTGCCTTCCGAGACGCGCACTCTCACCGGCAGACGCTATATATGGTCCGGTCAAGCCGGGGTAGCCGGTTTGTACAATATGCCTGTGCAAGGCAGTGCGGCCGATATCACCAAAAAAGCATTAGGCTTGATCATGGAAGAAAATCGGAATCCCAAGTGGCATCTAATTGCCTGTGTCCATGATGAGATTCTCATGGAAGTACCTGAAGAGCAAAAGGTTGAAGCCCAATATTTTCTGCAACGACAAATGGAACGAGCTGGAAAAGCAATCTTACGCTCGGTACCGGTTGTGGCGGAGTCGAATATCGGTCACTCCTGGGCAGAAGCAAAATAAGAAATCGCCTTCTCAATGTTGTTGAGAAGGCGATTTATCGTTTATGTTTTCTGTAATGCCGAAACGGTTTTATCTTGCCACTGTTTACTATGGTATCGCAACGCGCTTAAAACAGCAGCAGCACTCCATCCTACCGGAATCGCTAAAGCGATACCCCAGAAACCAATTTGAGGAATAGAGGCTAACAAGTAGGCTGTTCCAACCCGCACCCCTAAATCGGTCAACCCGCAGATCATGGAAAACACCGAGTCTCCGGAACCTCTCAGAACAGCAGTGTTGCAACCAAGGTAGGAGAAAATCACGAGGAAGGGAGCATATATCTTTAAGAAATTGCTTCCCCTTGTGATGATCTCCACTTCGGAAGCGTTGATAAAGATGCCAATCAATTTCGGTCCCAATACAAAAATCACAACGGCAGTAATTAAGCTAATAATGCTGGTCATCTTTACCAAGGATTTTCGACCTGCCTCGACCCGGTCAATTCGACCGGCACCCATGTTTTGGCCAACAAACGTAGCCAAAGCTTGGGTGAAATTTCCCGAGGGCAGATGCGCTAATCCTTCGAGTCTGGCAGCAGCCGTATAAGCAGCCATGTTCAATACGCCAAAGCTGTTGATGAGACTTTGCATCAAGATAAAGCCTAAGTGGACCACCGAACTCTGTAATGCACCCGGGACGCCAATGCGCAAAATATCACGCAGCAAAGTTGGTGCAAAAACGAATTCCCCTTTATGAAAACGAAAATAATCGATTTTAGCGGTTACGTAGAGAAAGCACAGCAGCGCTGAAACTCCTTGAGCAATCAGGGTTGCCCAGGCTACTCCGGCGACTCCCCAACCGAGAACAGCTACAAAGTATAAATCTAAGAGGGTGTTGATTACACTGGAGATGATTAGAAAATAAAGGGGGGTTCTGGAGTCACCCAAAGCTCTCAATATAGAAGCAAAGGTATTATAGGTGAACAAAAATAGAAGGCCGTAAAAATAAATACTCATGTAGCGCGCGGCACCGTCCATAATCTCGGCAGGAACCCGAATCATTTGCAGCATTTGGCGGTGAAAGATCACCCCAATACCGGTCATGAGCAAAGCCAAAGCAAATTGTAAAATCAAAGTCGTAGATATCGTTGCCTTGATTTTGTCGGTCAGCTTCGCTCCAAATAACTGTGCAATGACGATACCGGCTCCCATGGTCAAACCCATGGCTACAGCAATTAAAAGATTGATTAAGGGACCGCTGGTTCCGACTGCTGCTAAAGCATGTGGTCCAACAAAGCGTCCCACCACGATTGAATCTACCAGATTATAGAACTGTTGAAATAAATTTCCTATGAGCATAGGCATTCCGAAAGCCACAATATGGGGGAGTGGCTTTCCTTGAGTCATATCTCGCAAAGGATCACATGCTTTCTTGCTCTGCTTTTTGCAGGTTTGTTGCCATACGTTCTAAAAAGCGATGCAGCATGTCGATTTCTTGATCACTGAAATCACCATAGGTCACTTCTTCGATTTCATGGAAAATATTGCAAATTTCATGCAACATGTCTTGACCTTTTTCGGTCAAATAGGTACGAACTACACGCCGGTCTTTTTCGTCAGCACGACGTACGATCAATTGGGCTTGCTCCATACCGGTCAGAATGCTGGTTGCGGTTGCAGGCTCTATGTTGCAACTTTCTGCGATCTCTTTTTGCATGGATCCAGCATTATCGGACAAGAAATGAAGAATTTTTGGTTGAGCACTGCTCAATCCTAGTGTAGCGAACCGGTTTGTTGTTGCTCGCCAGTGACTGCGGAAAACTTTTCCTAAAGCAACGTGTAAATCTTTGTTTTTCATGGTCCATCCTCTCCTTCTCTCTCTATAAGGTAGTTAGATATTTCATTATAGAACTAAGGTGAACGTTTGTCAAGAAATACCACAAAAAGTTCGTGTTATTGTCCGTGAAAGTCCTAACAATCTACACTTGACATGAGAACATAGCGGAGTATACAATGAAAGAATAGAAAACCATCGGAGGTTGTTTGGATGAATATTGAACAGTACCAATCTTATTATCGCAGCTTTGCCGATTATCGGGTCGATAAATTAAAGCTTTTACAGGAATCCGGGGTTCAGGTGTATCCCGAACGCTTTCCGGTATCCCATACCTTGAAAGAGGCCTTTGATCTACCGGACGGCACAACCCATGTAAGACTGGCAGGACGTGTCATCTCTGTTCGCAAAATGGGTAAGATTACCTTTGCCCACCTACAAGACGTTCAGGGTAAACTGCAATTTGTGTTGAAGAAGAATACCTTGGAAGATCAATACGATTTCTTCCACAAAACCGTGGATATTGGCGACTTTGTAGGAGTAGAAGGCGAAATGTTCACGACCAACAGTGGTGAGCGGTCTTTGCAGGTTGCTCAGCATACCTTTTTGGGAAAAGCCTTACGAGAAATGCCCGAAAAATGGCATGGACTGGCCGATCAAGAATTGCGCTATCGTCAACGCTACTTGGATCTGATTTCCAATCAAGAGAGCAGAAACGTTTTTCTAATGCGTTCCAAAATGCTCAGCACAATTCGGCGTTTTTTAGAAACACGCGGCTTTTTAGAAGTGGAAACACCAATTCTCACGAACAAAGCTTCAGGAGCCCTGGCAACCCCATTCTTGACCCATCATAAAGCCCTTGATATCGATGTCTACTTGCGCATTGCACCGGAGACCTATTTGAAGCGACTCATCGTTGGTGGATTCCAGCATGTCTTCGAAGTCTCACGATGCTTCCGCAATGAAGGCATCAGTCCGGTTCATTTACAAGACTTTACCATGATTGAAGGGTATAGTGCTTACTTTAATTATCAAGATAATATGGAAATGTTGCGTGCCATGATCTTGACCATTTTGCAGGAATTGTTCGGGTCTACAACGCTGACCATTGGTGACAAGGAAATCGACTTTGCCCAAGAGTGGCCGGTTGTATCCTTCCGGGAACTGATTCTCAAAGACACCGGCATTGATATCGATGATCATCCGGACGGTCCCTCGTTGCTCAAGGCCATTCGCAGTAAGGGAATCCGCTTAGAACATGAGAGTTTAGAGAGTTTGGGTAAAGGAAACCTCATTGACCAACTCTACAAAAAAGTAAGTCGTCCCTTCATGATCTCTCCGGTCTTTCTGACGTGTCATCCCCTTGACTTATCTCCTTTGGCGCGGAGAAACGATACCGATGAGCAGATTACCGACCGGTTCCAATTGGTGGTCAACGGTGCTGAAATTATCAATGCCTACTCTGAATTGGTTGACCCGGTGGATCAACGCATTCGCCTAGAGTCTCAGTCGGAATTGCGTAGCCGAGGCGATGCAGAAGCGATGCCTTTGGATGAAGATTATTTGAAAGCCATGGAATACGGCATGCCGCCGATTTCGGGCTGGGGGATGGGTATTGACCGCTTATTACAAGTGTTGCTCAACTTAGAAAATATACGGGACGGAGTCCTGTTCCCGCTAATGCGACCCTTGGAGGATGAACAACAGTCTTAAATAAAAAGGAGGTGAAAGCAAAAATGCGATTTCTGGGACGCATCACAGATCGGCAAGTCACCGGCGAGGATTTAGGACTGGTCCAACGGATCTCACGCTTCGGGGCTCGCGGTGTGATTATCAACGATCAAGGAAAAATTGCTTTAATGTATTTAAGCAAGATGCGAATCTATAAATTGCCCGGTGGCGGAATGCTATTCGGTGAAACAAAAGAAGAAGCTTTTATTCGTGAAGTCCGGGAAGAAACCGGATTTCCGGTAGAGATCTTAACCGAACTGGGCAGTATTGAAGAACATAAAGCCAGAAATCACTATTTGCAACACTCCTATTGTTTTGTTGCCCGTGTCAGTGGCCCTTCGGTGGGAAGCGATTTAAGTGCGAATGAACGTCGGTTAGGCTTTCAGCTGCGCTGGTTCACACCCAAACAAGCCAGTTTTCGGATGCAGAAAAATCAATGTTTAGATTACACCATGAAGTATATTTTATTACGCGACCGCATTATTTTGCGAGAGGGTCTTCTTTGGCTTAAAAGAAATCAAGTAGCAGAAGAAAAGCAGGAATGAACAAGCGTAGAATCGAATAAAAAAGGCGCTGCCGATTTAGAATTGTAGAGTGGGAGGAAACAGCCATGTTTGGTTTTGGTATGGATGTCGGAATTGATTTAGGGACAGCCAGTGTTCTGGTTTCCATAAAAAATAAAGGTATTGTCTTAAACGAACCTTCTGTTGTTGCAGTTGACCGCGACACCGGAAAGCCCCTGGCGATCGGCGAAGAAGCGCGTCAGATGATCGGAAGAACCCCGGGCAATATCATTGCGGTTCGACCCATGCGGGAAGGGGTCATTGCCGATTACGATGTAACCCAGCAGATGTTACAGCATTTTATTCGCAAAGTTTGTGGGAATAACCGCTTTTTCGGGCCCAGACTCATGATCGGAGTTCCTTCGGGAATTACGACGGTGGAACAACGCGCCGTATTGGAAGCTGCCAATGAAGCCGGTGCACGTCAAACTTTTCTAATTGAAGAACCTTTAGCTGCGGCCTTGGGAGCGGGAATCGATGTAGCCAAACCCAACGGAGCAATTGTCGTTGATATTGGTGGAGGCACGACCGATGTAGCCGTGATCTCACTGGGTGGAATCGTGGTTTCTGAGGCAGCTCGTGTTGCCGGAGACAAATTAGACGAATCGATTATCCGTTTCATGCGCAATGAATATCGTTTACTCATTGGTGAACGTACTGCAGAAGATATTAAAATCCAAGCTGGTACCGCTTTCCCGGGTTCGCGTGAAGTTTACTTAGAAGTACGCGGTCGCGATTTAGTGACTGGTTTACCCAAGAACGTGACCATTACCTCACATCAGGCCATGACCGCCATGCAAGAAACCATTGACAGTATTGTCAGTCTGGTGAAAACGGTTTTGGAACGGACTCCTCCTGAACTGGCCGCCGATATTATGGACAGAGGCATTATCATGACCGGTGGCGGAGCGTTGATTGATGGCTTAGATAAATTGATGACCCAAGAGACTGGAATCCACACCTATGTGGCTGAAAACCCCATTGAATGTGTTGGCTTAGGCACTTGTATCGCTTTAGATTCCTTGAACTTCTTGGAGAAAAATCTAATCAGCAGCCGCAGACGTTAAAAAAAAGAGAACCCGAGATGCTCCTAAAAACGGAGAGTCTCGGGTTTTTTTGTGTAGCTTCTTAATAGACTTCCATGATGATTGGTAAGATCACTGGGGTGCGTTCGGTCTTTTCAAAGAGATAACCACTCAAAGCGTCTTTGAGGGTGTTTGCCATGAGACTAAGGTTGGTGTTGCCCATTTGGATTTGTTCGGCAATGATTCCTTTGGTCAACTGACGGATATCGCGAATCAGTTCTTCGGATTCTTTTACATAAATAAAGCCACGGGTCAACACTTCTGGTCCGGTCAGTATATTCTTGTGTGTAGAATCCATTGCCATGACCACGGTCAAAGTGCCGTCCATGGAAAGCTGTAAGCGATCGCGAAGCACAGCACTGCCCACATCGCCAATGCCGATACCGTCGACATAGATTGGTCCGGCATTCACAGAACCAACTTTGCGCAAGCCATCGTCAGAGATTTCAATCACATCCCCGAGTTCTGCCGAGTAGCTGCAGTCGCGCGGGAAACCCATCTCTTCTGCAAGACGAATCATACTGGCTTGATGACGATATTCCCCGTGGAAAGGAATTAGATTCTTCGGTTGTACCAGGTTCAGGATCATCTTGATTTCTTCACGACTTCCATGACCGGAAACATGCACATCGGCCATGCCTTGGTGGATCACGGTAGCACCACATCGGTACAAGCCATCGATAACACGATTAACCAATCGTTCATTACCCGGTATAGGAGAAGAGGACATAATTACCAAATCCCCTTGGCGAATATTGACTTTTTGGTGGCTTTGTGCAGCCATACGGGTCAAACCAGCTAGGGGTTCCCCTTGTGAACCAGTGGAAATGATCAGTAGTTCACTATCTTTGTAGGAATTGATGTTCTCAATGGGGATATAATTCTTATCGATGAATTTCAAGTAGCCTAAGCGAGCTGCAATCTCAATGTTATTGATCATGCTACGTCCCACTGCTGAGACTTTACGGCCAAACTTTTCTGCAACATCAAAGACTTGCTGAATGCGGTGGAGGTTTGAAGCAAATGTAGCAACAAAGATGCGGCTCTCGGTATGAGTGCGCAACATTTCTTCAAAGGTTTTTCCTACAATACGTTCTGACTTGGTGTATCCTTCTCGTTCGGCATTGGTGGAGTCAATCATCAGAGCCAAGACCCCTTCTTGACCGTAGGCCGCCAATTTCTTTAAATTAAAGGTTGGTCCGCTGACCGGGGTTTGATCGATTTTAAAATCACCGGTATGAATCAAAATTCCGCTTGGAGTGCGAATGGCCAACGAGAAGCTGTCGGGTATGGAATGATTGTTCTGAATAAACTCAATTTTAAAAGAGCGACCCAATTGAATGATGTCTCCGTTTTTAATCGTATGAGTTTCAGCATTGACCTTATGCTCTTTGAGTTTGTTACCCAATAACCCGAGGGTCAACCCGGAACCGTAAATCGGCACCTGGATTTCCTTAAGTAAATACGCTACGGCACCAATATGATCTTCATGACCATGGGTCAAGCACATACCCTTGATCAAATCCTTGTGTTCTATGAGGTACGAAAAATTTGGGATGATATAGTCAATTCCGGGCATATCATCACCCGGGAACTTCAATCCGGCATCAATAATCATAATCTCTTGGCCGAAGCGAAGTACCGACATGTTCTTCCCGATTTCGGCGACTCCCCCTAGGGGAATGAGTTGTAGTTTGTTTTGTTTCTTTGCCATACTTCCTCCTTCTTTGCTCAAACATCCTTATCTATATTTTACTCTGTATTGACTATTTTAACAACAGCTATTTTCACAATTTTGATATTTTTATGAACATTTTATATAGAAAAGGATATATTGAGCTCACTGTCGAATTTTTTAATGTTAAAATTTAACTAAGAATCACTCTGTCAGGAGGAAACCATGCTCACCTTTCAATCGGTCAGTAAGACCTATAAAAATCAGGTATGTGCTTTGGATGATGTATCCTTTACCATAGAACGCGGAGAATTCGTTTATTTAGTTGGCCCCAGCGGTGCAGGAAAATCCACCATTCTTCGACTTTTAACCGCCGAAGAAAAACCGACGTCCGGTCAAATCATCATAGAAAATCAAGTGGTCAATCGGCTACGCAGAAGCCGGGTCGCGGCGTTACGCAGACGTTTGGGCGTCGTCTTTCAAGATTTCCGCCTCTTACCCAATAAAACGGTGCATGAAAATGTTGCTTTTGCCATGCAAGTGGTAGAAGCTCCTGTAGCAACGATTCGAAACCGTGTTCCGTTGCTTTTGGAACTCGTAGGCTTGAGCGGCCGTCAACATTCTTATCCGAATCAACTCTCCGGTGGAGAACAGCAGCGGGTTGCTTTAGCCAGAGCTTTAGCCAATGATCCCGGAATCCTCATCTGCGATGAACCAACCGGTAATTTAGACCCGGCAACCTCCTGGGAAATCATGCGATTGCTGAGTTTGGTGAATGAACGAGGAATGACCATTCTCATGGCAACCCACGACAGTGAAATGGTGAATCGAATGAAACATCGAGTCATTGTGATCGAAAATGGCAAAAAGGTCAGAGACCGCGTGGAAGGGGGATACCTTAATTGAAACCCCATACCATCGCTTACTATTTTAGAGAAGCATTTCATGATATGCGCCACAACGGTGGCATGATGTTTGCCTCGGTCGGAATCACCTTGGTAATGTTTATTATCTTGGGCTTCTTCCTCCTTGTAACGGCTAATTTAGAGTATATGGCGGAGGATGTAGAAGGAAAACTTGAAATCACGGCCTACTTGAAAGACGAAATTTCGCAAGAACGTATTGCTGCCTTAACTCAAGAAATTGCTCTAATCCCCGGCGTCAAATCCACTATATTTGTCTCCAATACCGTGGCTCTGGAGCGGTTGGGAGAACGTCTGGGAGATCGCAAAGACCTCTTGGCGTCCTACCAAGCAGACAACCCCTTACGGCATTCTTTTGAAGTGTATGCAACCGAAGGCGAGCAGGTGATCAGCCTAGCAGAAGGGTTGCAAAAGCTGGAGGGAATCGCCGAAGTACGCTATGGCAGAGAAGAAGTGGAAAAATTGATGAGCATGACCCAAGCCTTGCGCATTGGTATGTTGCTCTTGGTAGCCGGTCTTTCGGTAGCAACCTTGTTCGTCTTGATGAATACGATTCGACTCACCGTTTATGCCCGTAGGCAGGAAATTCAGATTATGAAATTTGTGGGTGCTTCAGACTGGTTTATTCGTTGGCCCTTCCTGCTTCAGGGAATGTTGTTAGGATTATTGGGGGCTTTAGTAGCGGGTGGCGTTTTGTTCCTTCTCTATTCGCGCGTGAATCAGTATGTGGCGGTCCAAATCCCATTTTTGCCCCTAATCCCCATGATGCCGTATCTTTTGCAGTTGGTTCGAAATCTAGCAATTGGCGGAATCGTGATTGGCTTTTATGGTAGTATGTTGTCCTTAGGCCGCTACTTAAACGTATAAGGAGGATGAAGCAGTTGAAACGATCAAAATGGATCCTAATGCTCTTGATTTGTAGTTTGATTTTGGTTCATCCTTGGGTTTTCGCCGATGAAATTGACGATTACGAAGATGCACTAGAGGCGGCAAATGCCCAAAAACAAGATCTTTGGGGAAAGATTCAATGGGCTGAACAGCAGACCAACAGCATCCTTTATGAGTTATCGGTGGTGGACTGGGAATTGGATTGGACCGAAAATCAGATTAACGAGATTACCGGTCAGAAGGGTGTTGTCAATCAGAACATTCAAGCCGGAAATGTTCAATTAGAAGAATTGAATCGGCAAATTGCTGCTCAAGATCAGGTTTCAAGACAGCGATTGCGTTCTTTATATGAAAACGGAAGCATCAGTTATTTAGAAGTTTTCTTTGGCAGCACGTCATTTAGTGACTTCCTGACCCAGTTTGAGCAGATCACACAGCTCTTTCAGAAAGACCTTGAAATTTTAGAAGCGCAGCAAAAATTGAGAGCCGAGCAGGAAGCTGCCAATCAGCAATTAAAAGCCAATTATGACTACCTGGCCTCATTGGAATATCAGGCACAGGTAAGAGAAACAGAATTATCGGACAAACGTGTTGAGCGCAGCCAACTCATGGATAATATTTTGAGTCAGAAGGAATATTGGCTCCAAGCGTACGAAGAGTTTGAACGGCAAGCTGTTGCCTTAGAGGCGACAATCCGAGAACTGCAAAAGCAGAATCAAGGACCCAGCTACGGCACCGGAGTCTATACTTGGCCGGTTCCCAGCACCCACAGAACCACCGATGAGTTCGGTTGGCGGGACGATCCTTTTGGAGGGTACAACACCAATTTCCATGGTGGGCTCGATATCGCCGGGTATTATGGGGCCGACATCAAAGCGGTTGACGGAGGTACCGTCATCTATGCCGGATGGAACTCTGGTGGCTATGGTAATTTAGTTATGATTGATCATGGCAATGGGATTGTTACCTTATATGGTCATTGCTCCGAAATTTTAGTCAATGTTTGGGATGTTGTGGACCGCGGCGATGTGATTGCCTTGGTTGGCAGCACCGGTTGGAGCACCGGCCCCCACTTACACATTGAATTCCGAGTAGACGGAGAACGAGTCAACCCTAGAGACTATATCGGCTGGTAAAATCCAAAGATAAGGAGCTACCCATGAACGAAAATGAAGTGAAAACCGATTCTGTGAATAACGATCCGGTGGAGACAATACAAAATCCAACTCCGAAAAAGAAATTTAACGAAACCCCTGTTTTGTTTTTTCTCGGTTGCATTTTAGTTGCTGCTGCCCTGGTTTTCAATGGTTATCAGCTATGGCGCAGGACACAACTCGTCAATACACCCGGACAACAAGCTGCGCAAGATAACACCGCGCTGATCACCGAATTGATTAGCCAAGACCAGGAACTCTATGCGTTTTTAGAAGCATATCAGTATGTATCGGTCAATTCTACCTTGGAACCCAATAACGAAGCATTAATTGACGGTGCTATTGATGGCATGTTAAAAACCTTAGGCGATGATTACGCTTCGTATTATGAAGCCGACGATTTCGCCATGAAGATGGATGACCGTAGCGGGTTTTACTCCGGGATTGGTGCGTCCGTCATCACCAGCGGTGGCTATATTACCATTGTACAACCTTACGAAAATTCCCCGGCCAAGGCTGCCGGGTTATTAACCGGAGATCAGATTTTAGCGGTCGACGGTACCGATGTGGCGGGCTGGTCTACACAAGATGGAATCGTCTTAGTGCGCGGCGAAGTAGGTACCGATGTGCTCCTCAAAATCCGTAGACCCGGACAAAAAGAGGACTTCGAAGTCAGTATCACGAGGGCCTTGGTTGAAACCATTACGGTTACCGGTAGCATGAACGAAGATGGCATCGCAACGATTATCATCTCGTCGTTCAATGATCAAACCGGTAAACAAGTTCAAACCTATATCGAGGATTTCCGGGCTCAAGGGATGAAAGGTCTTATTCTTGATTTGCGTAATAATGGTGGTGGCACCCATACCGGCGTGGTGGAAACTGCCAAGCTCTTAGTCCCGGAAGGCAAAATCTTCTCTATAACCTATGCCAATGGTTATACCAATGAAGAGTTCTCCACCCTGAAAGACCGTGGTTTCCCAGTTGTAGTTTTAGTGAATCAATATAGTGCCAGTGCTTCCGAAGTCTTAGCCGGAGCTTTACAAGACAGTGGTGATCCTCTAATTGGAGTTCAAACCTATGGCAAAGGTGTAGGGCAGAGCTCAAGTGGCTTGAGTAACGGTTCCGGGTTGACCTTCACCACCAGTAATTGGTACACGCGGGACGGACACTGGGTAGCCGGCGTTGGACTGACTCCAGATGTGGTCGTCTTTTCTCCCAGTTTCCCGTTAGGGGTCATCGAAAACGAAAAGATTAAAAGCAGCGATCTTCAGCTGTTACAAGTAAAACTGACGGCCTTAGGCTTTGCAGTTACAGAAGAGACGTTCGGCGAACAAACCCAACAAGCTATAGCGGCGTATCAGGAATCGGTGGGGCTGACCGTCAGTGGCAATTTGGATTTGGATACCGTACAGCAACTCAATGCCGACTGTTATGCCTTGCCCGATGCCGATACCGACATCCAATGGCAAACCGCTCTGAATACCCTCATGGAACTCCTTGAAGATTAATTTTGAAGACCAATAAAATAACCGCCAGTCAGGAGCGTGAATCATGGCCTTATTTGAACTGCATTCTCCTTATCAGCCTGCCGGCGACCAGCCCAAAGCCATTGCAAAAATGGTGCAAGGTGTTGAGCAAGGACACCGAGGGCAAACCCTGTTGGGGGTTACAGGTTCCGGGAAAACCTTTGCCATTGCCAACGTAATTGCCCAAACTCAAAAACCAACCTTGGTTTTGGCTCACAATAAGATTCTGGCAGCGCAGCTTTGCAGTGAATTCAAAGAATTTTTCCCCAACAATGCGGTGGAGTATTTTGTTTCTTATTATGATTACTATCAACCGGAGGCTTACATTCCTCAAACCGATACCTACATTGAAAAAGACAGTTCAATCAATGAAGAAATCGATAAACTTCGCCATGCTGCCACAACCGCTTTGCTTTCACGCCGCGATGTTATCATCGTGGCTTCTGTTTCCTGTATCTACGGATTAGGCTCTCCGGCAGAGTATTTGAACCTCCATCTGCACTTAGAAGTAGGGGAGACGATTCGCCGCGATGATATCCTGCGCCGTTTGGTCGCGATTCAATACCAACGCAACGAAGTCGATTTTCAGAGGGGACGCTTCCGCGTTCGCGGTGATACTTTAGAAGTCATCCCTGCCAACACCTCTGAATTCGCCTACCGTATTGAAATGTTTGGTGATGAAGTCGAACGCATCTCACACATCAATATAATCACCGGAGAAATCCTAGAAACTCCAACCGCAATCGATATTTTCCCAGCCAGCCACTATGTGACTTCCGAAGAAAATGTCAAGCGTGCGATTGCCGATATCGAAGCGGAATTAGAAGAACGCATTGCCTGGTTCAAAGAGCGTGATCTTTTAGTTGAAGCGCAACGCATTAAACAGCGCACGGAATACGATTTGGAAATGCTCATGGAAATGGGCTTCTGTAGTGGCATTGAAAACTATTCCAGACCTCTTTCGGGGCGAATGCCCGGCAGCGCTCCCGATGTGTTACTCGATTATTTTCCCGATGATTTCTTGCTGGTTGTCGATGAGTCGCATGTCAGCATCCCCCAAGTACGAGGGATGTATGCCGGCGACCGAGCACGTAAAGAAAAGCTGATCGAATACGGTTTCCGGTTACCTTCGGCGTTTGACAACCGTCCGTTGACCTTTAACGAATTCGAAGCGCGCTTCAAACAAGCCGTCTTTGTCTCGGCAACTCCGGGACCTTATGAAGCAGAGCATAGTCAGCAAACTGTGGAAATGATCATTCGACCTACTGGGTTGATTGACCCAACCTTGAGTATTCGTCCAACCATGGGTCAAATCGATGACCTCTTGGCTGAAATCAAAAAGCGTACAGCCGTGGATGAACGAGTATTGGTTACGACACTAACCAAAAAAATGGCCGAGAATCTCACCGAATATCTTGGGCAACTCGGTGTCAAAGTTCGCTATTTGCATCATGATATCGATGCTCTAGAGCGCATGGAGATCATTCGCGATTTACGCCTGGGTGTGTTCCATGTTTTAGTGGGGATTAACCTTTTACGGGAAGGACTAGATTTGCCGGAAGTCAGCTTTATTGCAATCTTAGATGCCGATAAAGAAGGTTTTTTACGCTCGGACCGCGCCTTAATCCAAACGATAGGCAGGGCAGCTCGGAACGTAAATGGAACCGTCTTCCTCTATGCCGACAAGATCACCGATTCCATGAAGAGAGCCATTGACGAAACCAATCGTCGTCGTCAGATACAACTAGACCACAATTTGAAATATAACATTACTCCGGTGACCATCCGCAAAGATGTTCGTTCGGTTATTGACGGAATTGATCGATCTGACAGCGGTCAGGGCTTAAGCAAAGAAGCAATCAAGAAGATGGGCAAGCGCGAATTACAAGAGCTAATCACACGCTTAGAGCGCGAAATGAAGTCTGCTGCCAAAGCGTTAGAATTTGAAGAAGCTGCCAGAATCCGCGATGTTTTAATTGAATTACGCACAACTGTGTAAGTTCAATCATCTTTCTGCAGCTTTTCAGTAAAAAATAGCGGGTTAACCTCCTTGCATTTCCAACGTCATTTGTTATAATAGGAGGGAGTTGCGAAAATTCGCATCATTTTTTTGCTTTTAAGAAAAAGTACAATACCAATTGGTTGGAATTAGAAGGAGGACATTATGGAAATCAAATCTCAAAGTCAAGAAAAGTATTACGTGACCCTTACCGTGGAACTTTCTCCCGAGGAAGTAGAAAGCGGTTTGGCCCGAGCCTATAAAAAAGTGGTTCGTCAGATCAATGTACCGGGGTTCCGCAAAGGAAAATTCCCTCGCCCCATGTTGGAAGCACGCTACGGCGTAGAAGTTCTCTACGATGATGCTATCGATGCATTGTTGCCGGAAGCCTATGACTTCATCCTTAACGAAACCAAATTAGAACCGATCGATCGCCCTGAAGTCGATGTTGTTACCTTTGAAAAAGGTCAACCGGCAACCGTCAAATTCGTGGTGACCGTTCCCCCCACCGTCACCTTAGGTGAATATAAAGATCTCGTCGTTGAAATCACTCCAACCGAAGTCACCGATGCAGACGTCGATGCCGAATTGGCACGTTTACAAAACGAACACTCCCGTTTGGTCCCGGTCGAAGAAGGTCCTGCTCAAATGGGCGATTTCGTCAAACTTAACTTTGACGGCTCTGTAGACGGCGTTGCTTTCGATGGTGGAAAAGCCGAAAACTACGAACTGGAATTAGGCAGCAATTCCTTCATTCCCGGATTTGAAGGTCAACTGGCCGGTCATGTTTTAAATGAAGACATTACCGTCAATGTTACTTTCCCGGAAAGCTATCATGCAGCTGAATTAGCCGGAAAGCCGGCCGTGTTCCTTTGTCAACTGACCGAAATTCGTCGCAAAGAAGTGCTTCCCTTAGATGATGACTTTGCAAAAGATGTTTCAGAAGTGGAAACCTTAGAAGAATTGAAAGCTCAGCTTCGCAAAAACTTGACCGAAGCCGCTGAATTGAAAGACAAAGAAGCTCGTCGTGAAGCCGTCTTGACCAAAGTGGTTGAAAATGCCAGCGTGGAAATCCCAGAAGTGATGATTGAGCGTCAAGCAGATCAAATGTTGAAAAACTTTGAAAATTCTCTGATGCGTCAAGGCTTGAAATTGACCGATTATCAAAACATCTTAGGCAAAACCGAAGCAGATATGAAAGCGGACTTCCGCCCACAAGCAGAAAAAGCCGTGCGTCACACCCTCGTCATTGACGAAGTGACCAAAGTAGAAAGCATTACCGCCAACGAAGAGGAAATTGACGAGTATTTAACCGAAATCGCCAAATCGTATCAAATGGAATTGGAAGCTTTCAAAGGCATTGTCAATGCACAAGGCATGCTTCCCCAAATGATGTCGGAAGTCAATTACAAAAAAACCATAGACTTTTTAGTTGGAAAATAGAAATATGTGAGGAGACCTATGCCAAAAGGAATTCGAGACGATAAGAAGCAGTTTAACTGTTCCTTCTGCGGCAAATCGCAGGATCAGGTTCGTAAATTAGTTGCAGGAAACGGAGTATTCATCTGTAATGAATGCATCGATTTGTGCAACGAAATTCTGGAAGATGAATTCAAGAACGATCCCAAAGCCGTTATGGATATGGAAGAACTGATGAAACCGATGGAGATCAAGCGAAACCTAGATCAATATGTCATCGGTCAAGAAGAAGCCAAGAAAGCGCTTTCTGTTGCTGTCTACAATCATTACAAGAGGATTCAGCAGAGAAGCATCAGTGAAGGGTATAAAGGGCGAGACAAGAAAAGACAAAAGAAAAAAGAAGAAGATGCTGAGCTGCAGAAGAGCAATGTTCTGCTGTTAGGTCCCACGGGCGTAGGCAAAACCTATTTAGCCCAGACCTTGGCACGAATTCTCAATGTACCCTTTGCCATTTCAGATGCGACAACCTTAACGGAAGCCGGTTATGTAGGTGAAGACGTCGAGAATATTTTGCTACGCTTGATTCAAGCGGCGGATTACGACCTTGAAAAAGCAGAGCGGGGCATAATCTACATCGATGAAATCGATAAAATCAGCCGACGCAGCGAAAACCGTAGCATCACGCGCGATGTCTCCGGCGAAGGCGTACAACAAGCTTTATTGAAAATCCTGGAAGGCACCATTTCCAATGTTCCCCCGCAAGGCGGACGCAAACTGCCGCATCAGGAATTCATCCAATTAGACACGACCAACATCCTCTTTATTGTGGGAGGTGCGTTCGACGGCTTAGAGAAGATTATTGAAAGCCGTGTCGGCAAAAACACCATTGGTTTTGGTTCTGAGGTTAGAGCTGCCAAAGAAATGGGCTACAATGAGTTGATTCATAAAACCATTCCAGCAGATTTAATCAAGTTTGGCCTGATTCCAGAATTGGTCGGCCGTATTCCGGTGATTGCTACCTTAGAAAGTCTAAACGAAGAAGCGCTGATTCGGATTTTAACCGAACCGAAAAACGCCTTAGTCAAGCAATACCAACAGCTTTTTGGGCTTGACGGTGTGGAAGTAGAGTTCACCCAAGAAGCGTTGCATCAGGTGGCCAAAGAAGCAATTCAACGCAATACCGGTGCACGCGGCTTACGCGCCATTATGGAAAACGTGCTGATGAACATTATGTTCGAAGTGCCGTCTCGTCATGATGTGCGAAAAGTCATCATCGATGATGCCGTGATGCGCAAAGAAAAGCCCCCCGTTCTACTGCTCGTAAACGAAGTAGAAGAACAACAAACCTTGGTTGTAAATCAAGGCGAATAATAAAATCAGCCGCTGCTCCTTTAAACGGAATAGCGGTCTTTCACATTTCGCAGAGGGGTCAGACCCCTCTGCGAAATTTCACCATGGGGGACAGTTCGCGTTTTCGCAACAAAAACGCTTACCCCACCTTGAAATTTCACGTAGAAGCATATACCTGGAAAGGGGGATTTCAATGAAACCGGCAAACCCTCCGCGAATTTCCTGCTTTGAGCCGATTATCAACGAGCAAACCACAACCTTGATCCTCGGCTCACTCCCCAGCCCGCTTTCGCTGCAATATCATCAATACTATGGCAACCCCAACAACAAGTTTTGGCCGATTATTTACGACCTTTTCGCCCAAACACCACCGGATCCAGACTACTCCGCACGCTGTCGTTTTCTCTTAGAGCAGCATGTAGGGTTATGGGATGTCTTTGGTTCCGCCAACCGTGAAGGTGCCGCAGATGCCAATATTCAAAACATGATCGTCAATGATTTCTCATCTCTCTTCGCACACTACCCGCAGATCCGCCGCATCATTTTCAACGGCCGCACTGCTGAGAAGCACTTCATGGAAGCCTACCCGCAAATTTGCAAACAGATGGAATGTGTTTGCGTCATGTCCAGTAGCCCCGCCTATGCGCGTAAATATGAAGACAAATTGCAGAATTGGCGAGAGGCAATTTTAACGAATTAAAAGAATAATAGTGCACAGCGTCGCGTTTGTCTGTGCACTATTATTTTTGATGTCTAATTCTAATATTATAGTTTTACTTAGCCCGACATTTGCTTTTAATTTCTTCGACTAGGAAAAATAAAGTTGTAGCCGGACACATTTGTGAGGGAGTGCAGCAACCATCTTTTTGCAGCGCTATGAATCTTTGCTTGGCAATACGAATCGCATTCTCTTCGTTTCCATACTGATTCAATTTTTTATAGATGTCTTTGTCGCTTTTCTGATACGCTTGCTTCGTTGCTTTCAAATATCTTCTTTCAAAATCCTTGCAACACAATTTTGAATCTTCGTTACTACTCATCTTTCCAAAATAAGCGGAGAACCATGTTTCAATACAAGGATTTGACCAGCCAACATTAATATTGTTTTTAACGGCCCTCGCTATTATGGTATCGAAATCAGGGATACGGTCTCTATCAAAGACGATCCAAGGTTCTCGATATTGAGCACTGTAGGAAATTGCTTTCTGTACCTCGTCTATGAGTGATTTTGTTTCAGTTGTTCTTACTTTGATTACAAGATGGTCTTTTAAGTTTTCGGGAATCGACCGATTTAGGCCAATCAAATAGTTATACTCCGTTTCTTCTGTGTCTGTAACAATATGATAATAGCCTAGGTAAGGCTCCCGCTTTTGGGAAATTTGATCTCTCAATTTTCTCTTTCTTTCGTGCGCCATGCTACTCCTCCTTGTTAAGATCTAACAACTTCAAAGATGGAATAGCACCATATTTCCCTAAAAGGTAATTTTTTTCTAAATTTTCATCTTTTCGAATCTTCGTTCCGTCATCATCGACAAAATCGGCGAGCGAGTATAGGGTTGAAATGCCAATGTCGGATTTTTCGGTAAACCAGATTTCGTCGCGGCGTAACACATTTGCATTCAGTATCCATGCATCATGCGTTGTAAAAACAAGTTGAGCATGATTTGGGTTTGTTTCAGGGTTTATAAAGGTCACTAAAATGTTTCGCAGTAATAAAGGGTGTAGCCGAGAATTTAGTTCATCTACAAAGAGTACGCTGCCTTGTGTTAAAACATTATGCAGGAGAGGATATAAAGCGAACATTTTTAGGGTTCCTGCAGATTCTCGTTTTAAAGGGATTTTGGTTGTCTCTTCTGAATCGATCATTTTGTGTACGGCGTCAATCCGGAGTTTCGTCCCACCTTGATCACTCTCCGCTTTGATTTCCTCGACTTCAAATCCAATGATTGAAGTGTCAAACGTAGAGAAAAAATCCAGTACTTGATTACGCACCTTCTCGCTGTCAACGAAATTTTCAGGTAATTTTTCGCTAAGGAAAAAATTCTCAATTGGATGACCAAAATCAGCAATCTCGTTACGAATAAACCAATCGCGAATTTTTTTTAGTTTTTCAATTCTGAGCTTTGCACCAAGCGAAACTACTAAAGCTTCCTTTTCCAACGCTACTTTTATATTTTCTCTGCTTTTTGCAGAGATACCAGATAGTTCTAAGTTCTGACCTTTGCGAGAAAAAATTAGTTTGAAGTCTCCCTTCGAACTTTTAGACTTATAACTTAACCATTCTTCAGTGATGCCCTCGTGGTTTAATGTAAAACCATAATTATAGTGTTTGTGGTTATCATTAGAATCCGAAACAAAGTAAACTTCAAACATAGAGTCGGCTTCTCTGCTTTTGGAATCCATGAGAAAAGGTGTCGGCTTCATTGACTCCTTCTCTCCAGATTTTGTATTGTTTTCACCACCAAAGTTAAAAGAGGCAATCACATACATTGACATGAAATTAAAGGCCTCGATTACATTCGATTTCCCGCTGGCATTAGCTCCATATATACCAGCTATGGGAAGAATTTTTTCGTTACCCTGTTCAACAATATGATTATTGTATTCGGTGATTTTAGTAGCGGTTAAGTCGAGTGTGGTGTCATCACGGAACGATGCGAAGTTCCTGAAATTAAACTGAAGTAACATGTGTGCCACTCTCCTTATGCATTCTTGATATCAGTATACATCAAAAATCACAAAAATCAATACCCTGATGAGGAATTTTCTCATTAGGGTATTGATTTTTTCAAATTTTATAAAATCATAACGCTCGTGAGCTAATGACTCTTAATTTATCTTACCCAATTGCCACAATCGGATCTCCAACTGTAATCGCCAGAGAACTAATCACATAAAGCACAGTTGCGTCTTGTGAAGCAAAATATTCACCCAAGACATTGGCAAAGTAGTCGCGAATCTCGCCCAGCTTTTGCCCCTTAACCACAACATCGCCTATTTTAACAGAAGGATACCAGCAGCCGGTCTGCTCGGCATTCAAACCAATCATCTTCGGGAGCACCACTACGGGGCACAACTCTTCCACTTCGCCCGGGAGAACCTTCAAATACTTAAGCACGTTCTTAACGCCCTTCATATACTGCGCCACTTCTTCTTCGCTCCACAAACCACATTGGCCAATTTCGCCTAAAAATCCCGGGACACCCATGGTGGCTGCACAACCAAAAGTACCGGTGGTCGAAACCGAACCCACCACATACTTTACACCCAACGCAGAAGCAGCTTCTTTTGAAACTCTTGCCACTTCTTCCGAACCCGCTTTCGAATACAATACAAACGGAATCAATGCTTCGTGAATATCTCCGCCGTGCAGATCCATATAGAAATCAGCTTGGGAGAACAACTCGGTTGTAATCGTGTAGGCAATGCGCTCACTGACAGTGCCGGTCGCTTTGCCAGGGTACATACGGTTCAAATTTTTGCCGTCGTCCGGTCCTAGATATTGCATCTTGGCTAAGAACGCGCGAACATTAACCGGATGGACAATGGCTACCTTACCGCTGATCTCTTGCGGGCTCAATTGGCATGCCAAACGAATGGCTGCTTCAATTCCCGGATACTCTCCACCATGGGTCCCGCCGGTAATCACCACGGTTTTCCCTGGTTTCGCACCGTGGATCAAGGTGATTGGCATCTCAATGTCGCTGTTATAAACCTTCAAAAACCCTTGCACCTTTTTACCTGCTTCTACAGACAAATCTCCAACTTTAAACAGATCACTCATGTTGCATTCCCTCACTTTCATTATTACAAGATTTCAAGTCGCTTGCCCTGAAACCCTTCTACACTAGGCCTAAATACTTCTCAAAAAACCGAATCAACTTTTCTGCAACCGTTTGCTTCTTCACCGCTCGCCCTCCAAATGATTTATCAAAGAGGGAAGTCGGCGGCAAAATTCGGTCAATTCCCGTTCCGGTCGTCTTCAGTTCTCCGTCGCGGAAGGCACCATTGACAAACTTGCGTGCTTCTCGTTCTTTTAGCTTTTCTTCGGCAATTAGCGCCGCCAAATCTTGTTCTTTTTGCTCCATAACAAAAGCTCGCCAATCCTCGTCCACCTGAGTCGATGTATTCACTCGTGCAATAAAACCCTCAATCAAGTCTTTCTTGCTACGCAACTGTAAACTCGACTGCACGGCTTTGTCAATGCGGGTCAAAATACTCTTATCGGTGCAGTTGCTCTCGTGATACTTCGCGACCAACAAGAGAATGTAATCAATGTTGACTTCAATCTGCTTCATCAGTTCCAGCTCAAAAATCAGATCGTCGTTGATAACTTCCTTCTCGCCGGGTTTCTGACGCCATTTGTCATACAAATCTAAATAACGGCTCTGGAAATCTTGAAAATCCCGCTCGCTCAACAACTCTTTGCCTTCGAAATCATCAAAAGCCGAAAGCAGATTCTTCATTCGCAATATCGCACCGAACAGACGAATAAACTCTTTCTCGTTTTCTTCCCCCTCAATCACCTGCACAAGGGGATAGCCTTGTTCCAGCGTCGCAATCAGCTCGGTATACCCCGGATGATGCTTGCCCTTCTCCTCATAACCCTGGTAATACTCTTCAAACGTCTTCAACAGCACGATACCACCGGCTTCTTTGTCGCCAAATAAAGCAATGGCATCATCGGTGGCCTGCTTCAAATCTCGGAAGCAGATGATATTTCCAAACGTCTTCACCGTATTCAAAATGCGGTTGGTGCGCGAAAAGGCCTGAATCAAGCCGTGCTGTCGCAGGTTTTTATCCACCCATAATGTATTTAAGGTGGTAGCATCGAACCCTGTCAGGAACATATTGACCACAATCAGCAAGTCCACTTCACGGTTCTTTACCCGTTGCGAGACATCTTTATAATAATTCTGGAACTTGTCAGAAGACGTATCGAAATTGACACTGAAGCTACGATTGTAGTCTTGAATCGCACCCTCCAAGAAATCACGCGAGGTTTGATCCAACTTGCCAGCGTCAACCTCTTCTTCTGCTACGGTATCGGCAGGGTCTTCTTCGTTGGGGCTAAAACTAAAAATCGTGGCAAGCGTCAGATTCCGATTCTGCTCTTCAATTTGCCGCTTGAATTCCGTATAATAGCGCATTGCCATGGGAATCGAAGCCACTGCAAAGATCGAGTTGAACCCGGTCAAGCGCTTATCTTTCAGGGTATAAAAGCTATTGCGCATCGTCTTCTGGTCAAAATGCTCTAAAATATACGCTGTCACTTCCCGAATCCGCTCACTCGCCATCATCGCCCGTTCCACATCAATGGCACTGACCTGTTTGTCGCGAATGCCCTCTTTTCCCTTAATCGTATTCACGAAATCAATTCGGAAGGGTAGAACGTTGGTATCATTAATGGCATCGACAATGGTATAGGTATGCAGCTTGTCACCAAAAGCTTGTGGCGTAGTTCGCATGAGGGGGTTGCTACTGCTCCCAGAATTGGCAGCAAAAATCGGGGTGCCGGTAAAGCCAAACAGATGATACTTGTTAAACGCCTTAATGATTTTGCTGTGCATCTCCCCAAATTGGGAACGGTGGCATTCGTCGAATATAATCACCAAATGTTGCTTATAAATCGCATGGGTTTTGTTGCCGCCAATGAATTTATCGAGCTTTTGAATCGTGGTGATAATAATTCGAGTGTCGGGATTTTCCAACTGCTTCTGCAATATCCGAGTAGAAGTATTGCTGTTGGCAGCGCCTTTTTCGAACTTGTCATACTCTTTCATGGTCTGGTAATCCAAATCTTTGCGATCTACCACAAACAAAACCTTATCGATATACGGCAACGCCGTTGCTAACTGAGCGGTCTTAAAACTGGTTAAGGTCTTGCCTGAACCAGTCGTATGCCAAATATAACCGCCTGCCTCCAAGGTGCCCATCTTTTTGTAGTTGGTCGCAACCTCAATGCGGTTTAAAATCTTTTCGGTCGCCGCAATTTGGTAGGGTCGCATGACCAATAGCATTTGTTCCGAAGTAAACACACAGTACTTGGTTAAAATATTCAGCAGGGTATGCTTGGCAAAAAAAGTTTTGGTGAAATCGACCAAATCGGGAATAATGCGGTTGTTGCTGTCCGCCCAAAAGCTGGTAAATTCAAAACTGTTACTGGTTTTCTTGCTCTTCGTGCTCTTGTTGTCGCCCGCTTCTTTAATATGCTGGCTGCGGGTTGTGTTCGAGTAATACTTGGTATGCGTGCCGTTGGAGATGACGAACAACTGCACATACTCATATAAGCCCGAGGAAGCCCAAAAGCTCTCGCGCTGATACCGCTTAATCTGGTTAAAGGCTTCTCGAATCGCCACACCCCGACGCTTCAACTCCACATGCACTAAAGGCAAGCCATTGACTAAAATCGTAACATCGTAGCGCGATTCATGACTGCCGCCCTTTTCAATATACTGATTCAATACCTGTAAACGATTGTTATGAATATTGCCCTTGTCCAATAAAACGATATTCTTGGTGCTGCCGTCATCGCGTTTTAAAATCTGAACATGATCTTCTTGAATCTTGCGAGTCTTCTCAACAATGCCCTCATTGGCATTGGCTAAGTTTACACTGTAAAAGCGTTGCCATTCGTCTTCCGAAAAGGCGATTTTGTTGAGGGTCTCCAATTGTAAGCGCAGATTGGCAATCAACGCCGCTTCGCTATCCACTTCCAGTACATCGTACCCCTGGCTGTTGAGCAAACGAATAAACTCTTTCTCCAAAGCGGCCTCGCTCTGATACTCCACCGCTCGGTTCGGCTCTGGGGTGTATTCCGCCACAACCGTCATTTCATTGGTGGCAGCAACAATGTTATATTGGCTCGAACTCACAGTGTCGCCTCCTTAAAGGTTAACAGCTGGTTGCGATAATATTCGTACTGTTTGCGCCTGGCTTCAATTTCGGCGGGTAGGCCTTGAGTAATATCGTTGACGAGAGAATCGAAGCGGTCGAGAATGGATACGATGCGTTCTTGCTCGGCGAGGGGAGGGAGCGGGATTGATAAATCTTCTATGTGATTTGCTTTAAGATAGCCCTGACTTGAAGCATTCTTGACTCTTTGAAAGTATTCTTTCATTTGTTTTGTATCAAAGTAGTGATAGAAATATCTAAGATTGATTTTTTGGAAATTCAGACGGAGAAGATACATATTCTGACCATAAAATGGTAGGTCGTGTGGTTGTACTATCGCCATTTCTCCTAGAGTACCTATCATACCAATAATTACATCATTCGGTTGAATTTCCCGATTGCGAGAAACATTTTGATAATCTTCCTCAGTGATATATTTAACATTACCAAAATCAATATTGCCCTTTTTTACATTCTTTGATGTTATATACGGAATACCTTTCTCTGTTATGAAATTAGGAGTGGCTGGCATGAGCCAGTATCTATCAATAGTTAAATCCATAACTCTATAGTATTGACATTTTGAACATATAAACATGGCTTCTCTATAATACTCATATTGTTTCTTTCTCGCCTCCAGCTCCGCCTTCAGCTCCGCCTCCAGCGCAGTGAATGTATCGAGGATTCGGACAATTTCTTCTTGAACGGGAAGGGGAGGGAGGGGGATTTGGAAATTTCTTATCATTTTTAGGTTTAGTCCACCGCGTGTGCCATCACCTGATGAAATCTCTCTTAATTTCATGTACTGACCTTTCAGATAATGATAAAGGAAGTCGGGTAGTATTCTATCGCCAACTACAATCGAGCAAAGAGATTGGTTTGTACACAACTCAATACGCGTTATTGCCACGTTGCCTCTTGTTTTACCCTGCCCTGCAAGTGCAATCACAACAGTATTTGGAGGAACAAGCTTAGTGCTACAACTGTCATAACCCTTTTGGGTTATTTTCACCTCAGTATCAATGATGATACTTTTATTGACTTCTCCAGAGCTCATCCAAGGTATAGTGCCCATCATCCAAAATTCTGGTGCGGATGTTTTGGGCGTTGCTCCAGAAACACACTCTCCGATGTCTCCAATACCAACAAATCTACTACCATTAGGACAATACTCCTGAATCAACTCCTCAAGTCGGCTCATTCTTCTTCACCTTCAATCTCAGCAATAATCGTTGCGATTTCTTTGCGTAAGACTTCGCTTCGAGCAACGATGCGATCAATTTCGGCGTTAAGTTTTACAATATTAATCACTTCTCGGGTGTCTTCTTGTTCTACATAGGTGGAGACCGAGAGGTTGTAGTTCTCTTCAGCTATGCGGTTGTTGTCAATAACCTTGCAGAAATGTTGGCTGTCTTGCCTTGTGGTAAAGGCGGCAACCACCTTTTCAATGTGGGTTTCTTCCAGTTTGTTGCTATTGGTGGCTTTGGTGAATTCTTGTGAGGCGTCGATGAAGAGGGTGGTGTTGTCGCGTTTCGATTTCTTTAGGACCATAATGCATGTGGCAATGCTGGTGCCAAAGAAGAGGTTGCTGGGTAGTTGGATGATGCAATCAATATAGTTGATGTCGACCAAGTATTTACGAATCTTTTGCTCGGCACCACCTCGGTAAAGGATGCCGGGGAAGCAGACAATCGCGGCTGTACCATTGGTTGCCAGCCAGGATAAGCTATGCATAATAAAGGCTAAGTCTGCTTTTGATTTGGGTGCTAAGACTCCGGCGGGTGAGAAGCGCGGGTCGTTGATGAGCAACGGGTTGCTGTCGCCATCCCATTTAATGGAGTAAGGGGGATTGGAGACAATTGCTTCAAAGGGTTCATCGTCCCAATGCAGGGGGTCGGTGAGGGTATCTCCATGGGCAATGCTGAAGTTGTCGTAGTCAATATCGTGTAAAAACATGTTGATCCGGCAGAGATTGTAGGTGGTGATGTTGATCTCTTGCCCAAAGAAGCCTTGGCGCACGTTTTCTTTGCCGAGGATTTTGGCAAATTTGAGCAGCAGTGAGCCCGAGCCACAGGCGGGGTCGTAGACTTTGTTGACCTCGGTTTTGTCCACTAAGGTCAAGCGGGTCAGCAGTTCTGAGACTTCTTGAGGGGTGTAATACTCGCCACCACTTTTACCGGCGTTGGAAGCATACATGCCCATCAGGAATTCATAGGCATCGCCGAAGGCGTCGTTGGTGTTGTCTTGGTAGTCCCCGGTTTTCATCATGCCGACACCATTCATCAGCTTAACCAACTTTTCGTTACGCTTGGCAACGGTGGGACCAAGTTTGTTGCTGTTGACATCGATGTCGTCGAAGAGCCCACAGAAGTTGGCTTCGTTGTCAGTGCCTTGGGCAGAAGCTTCTATGCTGTTGAAGATGCGCTCTAAACTTTCGTTGAGGTTCTCATCGTTGGCAGCACGTTGTCGTAAGTTTTCAAAGAGTTGGCTGGGCAGAATAAAGAAGCCCTTGGTGCTGACAATGTCATTCCGAGCGGCTTCTGCTTCTGGGTCGGAGAGGTTGGCATAGTTGAAGCTTGTGTTGCCGGTTTCCCATTCAATGCGGTTGATGTAGGCGGACAAGTTCTCCGATATGTAACGGTAGAAGAGCATGCCCAGGACGTATTGCTTAAAATCCCAGCCGTCTACACTGCCTCGTAAGTCGTTGGCAATGCCCCAAATGGTACGGTGAAGTTCGGCGCGTTCTTGTTCGCTTCGGTTTGCCATAATCATATCTCCTTTGTGGTTATCTTTGATTTATACGATAAAGATTCTGGTTTTGTTTAGTCTACCAAATTATATCAGGAAAATAGATGTGGGGCAAGGTGATTCGTTCGGTACACAAAAAAAGTTGGGGTAATCCCCAACTTAAAGAATGAGTTTATAGATCTCGCGGTTTTCTTCCGTAGCTATGAGTGTAAAACCGAACTTTTCTGCAATGCGCTTGCTGGCAGTTTGTGCTTTATCGCATTCCAGGATGAGTTGCTGAATCTTCTGTTGCTTTGCATAGTGAATGAGAGCTTCTGTGATTTCGCTGGCGATTCCCTTGCCCCAATAATCTTTGTGCAAAATCCAGCCAAGCTCGTAGCTCTGTGCATCGTAAGGGTGGAAGATCACGTGCCCGATTACGGTTGCGCTAATTCGGTCTTCCAGTGCATAAACGCGAGGTGGGTTGCAAAGCCCATGGTCGCGAATAAACTCCTCGGTTTTTTCAAAGGAGAAAGGGGGTTCGATGTATTGCATGACCTCAGTGTTGGAGAGGACTTTATGTAAATCGGCTACATCGGTTAACCGAAAAGGGCGGATGAGGGTGCGAGGGGTTTGAAGATTCATATCCATTTCCTCTTTCGTTTAAGAATGGCTTTAAGAAAGCACCTTTAATCTTCAGCAACTTCGAGAATGAATCACTTTAGAAGCATAGATTCAATTTTCAGAACATCGGGGAAGATTAATCCAACCCCTTTTCGCTGTAATGCAAGTGCCTTCTTTGCCTTTGTAATGATCTCATTTTCCAATGAACCATCTACACGAACCGGAAGATTGGTCTTGGCTTCTATATATTCACAATCTATATAGCCTTTCGTTACAGGACACATGTTTTGGATTAAAAAGGCTTTTTCATACCCCAGCACATTGCCAAAAACGATCGTGTCACAAATTCCGTATTTCAATATTTTCTTCCTTTGATGCTCCCGGAATTTATCAAGTTGGGATGAAATTGGTATCATCCAGTAGAGGCCAGTTCTAGAATCTTCAAATGCATAAAAACAGGGGCGATTATGTAATATGCCGTCTACTGTTTCTTTGTGTTTCATAAGCTGAGAATCTTGAAAATCCAAGAAATATTGATCTTCAATATAGTAAAAATGCCCAGTATTCATTAAAGTACCTCTTAATCTAGAAGCTCCATTCTTGCGAATGGAGCTTCTAACATTTGAACTCGACCTTTTAATGAGTCGCATATCGAGTAGCGACAAACATTTGAACTCGACCACATTTTAGTTGCATGTCGAGGAGCAACAAACATTTGAGATAGTTTCCTATCTTCAACTAAAGTATACTACCATAGCTTTTCGATGTCAATCATTTTATCGAATAACATTTAAAAAAAATTCAATTTTATTTCAAGTTTCTCAATCCTCTGCTTCTAAGAAATTCTTGACAATTCCTCCATTAATCGATATAATAATATCGATTAATAATCTATCAACAAATCTACCACGAGGAGGGGGAACATGGCGGAGCAGAAGAGTGCAAAATCGATTTCAGTGCAAACCTTACGGCGCTTGCCCGACTATCTCCATTATTTGCAAGGGTTGGATTTGAACACAGAAAAGTATATTTCAGCCGCAACCATTGCCGCAAATCTACGCCTGCATGAGGTGCAGGTGCGCAAGGATTTAGCTGCCGTGAGTCCCAACAGCGGCAAACCTCGTGCTGGATTTGAAATTACCCAGCTAATTCAGGGCATTGAAGACCATTTGGGGTATCACAGTGTGGATGAAGCGGTTTTGGTGGGGGCCGGAAAACTGGGGCAAGCTCTGCTTTCCTATGAGGGCTTTCGTGAGGCCGGCTTGAATATTATTGCCGCCTTTGATACCGACATTGCCATGCATCACAGCAGCCTCGACGGAAAATATGTGTTTCCCATGGATAAACTGGTCAATCTCTGTCAACGTATGAAAATCCACATTGGCATTATCACCGTACCGGCAGCACATGCGCAAGAAGTTTGCGATTTGTTGGTTGAAGGCGGTATCTTGGCCATCTGGAATTTTGCACCGGTCAATCTTAAAGTGCCAGACAATGTATACGTGCGCAACGAAAACATGGCGGCTTCCTTAGCGATGATTTCCCAGCATTTGAAACAACAGTATAAAGAAGAAGAGAGCGAAGGAGCGACATCGTGACCGTACAACAAATTCGCTTTTGCTTAGAGATTGAGCGCCAAGGTTCTATTACCCGGGCTGCCGAGCAGTTGTTTTTGAGTCAGCCCAATTTGAGCCGTGCTTTACGAGATTTAGAGCAGGAGTTAGGGATTCCTTTGTTTGAACGGACCCCCTCCGGTATGATTCCGACTCCGCAAGGAAACCGTTTCTTACGAGAGGGTGCCGAAATTGTGGCAGCCATGGATCGGCTGACCTTAGGATTTCAAGCCCCCAAAGAATTCACCCTTTCTATGGCTACGGTGCACTGTCACAAACTGCCGTCTGCTTTACAAGCTGCCTGTGCCGGCCTAGAGAAACAGCCGTCCTACATGGATGTGCGGGTGATGAGTAATCGTGAGGTCCTGGAACGCGTCAACGAAGGCCAGGCACATATGGGTTTGATTCGATATCCCATTAGCCGGGGAGAAGAGATTGCCGCTCGCTTAAGAAGGATGGGATTGCAGTACCGTCGCTGGTTAGCCGTCAAACCATGCCTAAGCTTATCTAAACCACAATGGGGAGAGACGGATTTGAGCGATGTGGCGAAAATCATCACTACCGGCAAACGCATTCGTCGTCAAGAAGAAGAGGAGTGGTCTTTTCTACCGCATTTAGAAGGGCACTGGGTGGATCTCTATGGAGAAGACGCCTATACCTGGCTCCGGGCAACACCCCAATCGTATTATGTAGACTTACCTCGTTTAGCAGAAGAGATGCCCAGCAAGATCATGCAAATTCCATTAAAGGAAGCCGAAATCTCCTTGCATTGGATTATTTGGCCCACCGATAGTCCCCACGAAGCCTTGATTCACGCCTGGGACTCCGAGTATGATCACACCTAATCCCGACCAATTCAGTAAGCGTATATCGATATCTATATATCGATATACGCTTTTGATATTAGCGAAATCTTTCACTATCGCCTATAATGAAATCGATAATACAATATCGAATGAAGGAGATACAACGATGGACCATCCAATTGCCAGTAAGTTTGACCGAGTCTGCCAGATTTTGGAGCATCATCAACGCAATCCCCACAAGTTGATTCCCATCTTACAGGAGATTCAGGCAGAATATCTTTATTTACCGGAAGAAATCATGACCTTTGTTTCCACTGCATTGGGGCTTTCCACATCCGCAATTTATGGAGTGGCGACCTTTTACTCACATTTTACCTTGACTCCGAAGGGTAAAAACGTGATTAAGGTCTGCGATGGTACCGCTTGCCATGTTAAGAAATCCGAAGGCTTAATCCAAGCCATTGAAAAAGAGTTGGGCTTAAATGCCAAGAAACGAACCACTGACGACCTGTTGTTTACCTTGGAAACGGTCGCTTGTTTGGGTGCTTGTGGCTTAGCTCCGGCGGTGGTGCTCAACGACCAGGTACATGGTCTGATGACCCCCGAATCAACCTTGAAACTGATTCGCGAAATTAAAGCAAAGGAGGCAGAAGTCGTATGCAACACAGCAGTTTAGAAGAACGCAAACAACATTACCACGACTGCATGAGTCAGTATAAAGCAAAAATAGTGATTTGCGGCGGTACCGGCTGTATTGCCAACGGAGCTATGGATATTTTCCATCGCTTTGAAGCAGTAATCGCTGCCAAAGGATTAAAAGCCACCGTTGCTTTACAAAAAGAGCAAGCCGACTATATCCTTTCCAAGAGCGGTTGTCAGGGATTTTGCCAAATGGGCCCCTTGGTCACGCTGTATCCGCAAGGCATATTCTATGTGCATGTCAAAGCGGACGATGTAGAAGAAATTGTTGAAAAGACATTATTACAAGGCGAATTGATTCCGCGTTTGCTGATTCATGACGATGAAACCGGCGAGCCCCTGCCCGATACCGCACACATCCCGTTCTATGCCAAACAAGAGCGCACCACCCTGAAGCTCTGCGGTATGATCGATGCCCAAGATATTGACGAATACATTGCTCACGATGGCTACACCATGGCACGTAAAGCCGTTTTAGACATGACCGATCAAGAGGTTTGCCAAGCAATCACCGCTTCCGGCTTACGTGGCCGTGGAGGTGGTGGCTTCCCAACCGGTCGCAAATGGGATCTGACCCGCGTTCAAGTCAATGATACCAAATATGTGATTTGCAACGGCGACGAGGGAGATCCGGGTGCTTTCATGGACCGTTGTGTCATGGAAGGCAATCCCCACAGTGTTTTGGAAGGTATGATTATTGCAGCCAAGGCGATTGGTGCAAACTGCGGCTATATTTATGTGCGCGCCGAATATCCTTTGGCGGTGGAACGCCTAAAGCTGGCGGTCAAGGCAGCCAAAGAAGCCGGTTTCTTGGGAGAACAAATTTTCGGTAGCACAATGAACTTCGATATGATCATCATGGAAGGTGCCGGGGCTTTTGTTTGCGGTGAGGAAACCGCACTCATGGCATCCATTGAAGGACGACGCGGCATGCCCATGCCGAAACCCCCCTTCCCGGCTGTCAAGGGTCTGTTTGGTAAACCGACGGTTATCAATAACGTAGAAACCCTAGCGACGGTTCCGGTAGCCATGCAAATGGGGGTAGAAAACTACGCAGCCAAAGGCACTGCTAAATCCAGCGGCACCAAGACCTTTGCTCTTACTGGCCATGTGGCGCATACAGGATTGATTGAAGTTCCCTTTGGCACCACCTTGCGCGAAATCATTGTTGATATCGGCGGCGGAGTGATCAATGACGATGGCAGTAATTGCGGCGCTGATTTTAAAGCGGTTCAAATCGGTGGTCCTTCCGGGGGATGTTTGACCCAAGAGCATTTGGACATGCCTTTAGATTACGATAACCTGCTAAGCGTTGGTGCCATGATCGGTTCCGGTGGTTTAGTGGTAATGAATCAACAAACCTGTCTGATTCAAATTGCTCGCTTCTTTATGCAATTTACCCAAAACGAATCCTGTGGTAAATGTGTGGTCTGCCGAGAAGGTACCCGCCAGATGCTAGGGTTGCTTGAAGATATTACCGAGGGTCGAGCCACGAAGGAGTCGTTGGAGCTCTTGGAAGAACTGGCGCATGTAGTCAAAATCGGCTCCCTTTGCGGTTTAGGCAAAACGGCACCCAACCCAGTGCTCTCGACCATGAAATATTTCCGCGATGAATACAACGCCCATGTTTTCGATAAAAAATGTCCGACCAACCAGTGCCAAGCCTTAAGTTGCTACCAGGTCGTAGCGGAACTCTGTAAGAGCTGTGGTCTCTGTGCTAAGAAGTGCCCGGTCAATGCTATCTCTGGTGCCAAAGGTGTGCCCTATGTGATCGACCAAGATGTTTGTATCAAGTGCGGTGTCTGTATGGAAACCTGCAAATTCCACGCGATAGTGAAGTGAGGTAAACGATGAAAAAGATGTATGCAACCATCGATGGCATTCAAGTGCCCATTGAAGGAGAGAAGAATTTACTGGAAGTCATCCGCAAAGCCAACATTGAATTGCCGACCTTTTGTTATCATTCCGATATCAGTGTTTACGGGGCATGCCGCATGTGCATGGTAGAGATCGAAGGCCGCGGCTTACAGCCATCTTGTTCTACCGCTGCTGCCGACGGCATGGTTGTTAAGACCAACACCCGAGAAATTCGCAATTTACGTAAAATGATCGTAGAGTTGATGTTGGCGCACCATGATCAGAACTGCACCACCTGCCCCAAGAGTGGGGAATGCCGTTTACAGGAGATTGCCCAGCAATTAGGGGTTAGCAAAGTTCGATTCAAACAGCTGGCTGATTTTGCCCCATTCGATGATTCTTCCGATGCCATTGTCCGTGATCCCAGCAAGTGTGTGCTCTGTGGCGACTGCGTGCGGGTCTGTAGTGAGATTCAATCGGTGGGCGTGCTCGATTTTGCAAGGCGCGGTTCGGCGTCCACGGTAGTAGCCTGCTTTGACAAGCCCTTTGGCACCGTAGAATGCGTGAATTGTGGACAATGCGTCAAAGTCTGCCCAGTGGGGGCCTTGACACCGAAATTCCAAATCAATGAGGTTTGGAATGCCTTGCATGATTCCAAGAAAACCGTGGTCGTGCAAATCGCTCCGGCTGTGCGTGTTGCTGTAGGCGAATATTTTGGCTATAAGCCCGGCACAGCTACAACCGGCCAAATCATCACTGCCCTGCGCATGATGGGCTTTGATCAGGTCTACGATACCTCTTTTGCTGCTGATTTGACTGTCTTGCAAGAAGGCGATGAGTTCCTGGAACGCTACGGCAAACAGCAGAACTTACCCCAATTCACCTCTTGTTGCCCTGCCTGGGTTAAATTTGCTGAACAGTATTATCCGGACATGTTGCCGAATTTGTCAACCTGTAAATCTCCGCAACAAATGTTTGGTTCAGTTTGTAAAGATCAACTGACCAAAATGCTAAATATTAGTCGTGAAGATTTAGTCGTGGTCTCGATCATGCCCTGCACCGCCAAAAAATTCGAAGCCAAACGACCTGAATTTAAAGAGGGGAATAATCCCGATGTCGATTTTGTGCTGACCACCAAAGAGCTTTCGCTGATGGTCAAAGAACAGGGAATCGATTTTGAGAAACTGGAACCGGGTTCTTTTGATTTACCCTTTGGGTTTAAAACCGGCGCCGGCGTCATCTTTGGTAATTCCGGTGGGGTCAGCGAAGCGGTATTACGTTATGCGGCTTCTAAGCTGAATCATGGCAAGATGATCGATGTCAAAGAACTGCGAGGCGGAGAATCGACCCGTATTGCAGAAATCAAAATCGGAGAAGTGACCTTGCGCTTAGCGGTCGTCAGTGGCTTAGCCAATGCCCGAAAGTTGATTGATAAAATTCGCAGGGGTGAAGAACATTTTGATTTAGTAGAAGTGATGGCCTGTTGCGGTGGCTGTATCAATGGCGGCGGACAACCCACCTCTTCAGACCACCAGCATGTCAGCAAACGAGCCAAGGGCTTGCAAGATCAAGATAAGATGCTGCAGTTCCACAGTGCCCAAGAGAATCCGTATTTGCAAGAACTCATGCGTGATGATTTAACGGCAGAGAAAGCACATCATCTGTTACATACGCTGTATCAGAATCGCAAACGTATTTCTTTAGAAGACATCATGATCCGTAAACCCTCGGCAGAAACCAAAATCAGTATGAAGATTTGCTTGGGCACAAGCTGTTTCTTACGGGGAGCTCAAACCTTATATACCCAACTTAACGACTATATTCATAGCCAAGGGTTAGACGATGTGACCGAAGTTTCGGCTTCTTTCTGCAATGAACGTTGTCAAAAAGGCCCGGTGGTGATCATCAACGGCAATGTTTTGGAACACTGCACCTTTGAACGAGCCGTAGCCGAACTAAAACGAATTCAATAACCTTGGGGTAAACGCATTTACTTCAAATGCGTTATAGGTCTCCTCACCCTTCCGATAGCGCCTTGAAAGATAGGCGCTTTTCGGTTATAATCGATTGAGAGCATTTCAGATGAAATAGACAATAAGAGAAGGGGATACCATGGAGCAGAAAGAGCGAAAATTCAATATCAACGAGGTGCGGATGATTCCCAATGTCATCTACACCGAATTCGCCCATTGTCAAGATTGTCATCGTTGTATTCGGGTTTGCCCGGTAAAGGCAATTCGAATCAGTAATGGACAAGCTCGAGTGACCGATGAGCTCTGCATTCACTGTGGCAGTTGCGTGCGGGAGTGTCCCCAGCATGCCAAAGTCATTGCTCCCAGTTTAGCAAAAGTGAAACAGCTGTTGCAGGATCATCCAACCGTAGCCGTGACTGTTGCACCTTCTTTTGCTGCCCTTTTTAGTGGTTGGAGTGCCAGACGCTTGCCCTCCGCATTGCGCTTATTAGGGTTCTCCTATGTAGCGGAGACCGCAGAAGGGGCTCAAGTCGTCTCGGAAGAGACCATGAAACTTCTGGACCATGGCAACATCACCACTGCCTGCCCGGCTGTGGTTAATTATATTGAGAAGTATAAGCCAGAGTTGATTCCGCAAATGTTGCCGGTAGTCTCGCCGATGATCGCTCATGGTCGCATGATCAAAGAGCGCTTAGGTCCGGAGAGCAAAGTGGTGTTCGTTGGCCCGTGTGCCGCAAAGAAGCAAGAAGCCATGCGCCCGGAATTGCGGGGAGCCATTGATGAAGCTTTGACCTTTGTTGAATTGATTCAGTGGTTGGAAGCAGAAGCGGTCGATGTCGCAGCTTGCCCCGAAAGCAATTTCGATAACGCTGGCGACTTCAACACGGCACGCTTGTATCCGTTACAAAGCGGCTTACTTAAAACCTGTGAGCTTGAAACCGATATCTCCAGCAGCGAGATTCTGCATATCAGCGGACCCGATGAATTAATTTCCCTCTTTGATTCCAGCATGCATCAGCAATACAAGCTGATTGAACCGCTTTTCTGTGCCGGAGGTTGCATCAACGGCCCTGCTTTCCCGGGTGAGAAAAATTTGTTCATGAAAAAGCAGTCGCTATTGGAATATGTTAATCGGCAGAAGCAGATCAAAACTGCGATTCCGAGGCCGACCGTTTCCACGACAACCGAGTTCAATAAAGAAGAAGCCGTGATTTTTGACGAAGTAGAAGAGAACTTAATCCAAATGGCGCTGGAACGCACCGGTAAAGGTGATTTGCAGCAACAACTCAATTGCGGTGCTTGCGGCTACGATACCTGCCGCGAAAAAGCCATTGCTGTGGTTCGTGGGTTAGCAGACCCAGAAATGTGTTTACCCTATATGCGGCGTTTAGCACAACAGCGTACCGATAAAATCATGGAAACCAGTCCCGATGGCATCATTATCCTCGACGGAGACTTGCGTTTGATCCATATGAATCCGTCCTTTCAGAAAATGTTTTTCTGCAATAACGGAATATTGGGAAGACGAATTACCTATTTGCTCAATGGCGACGGATTTGAAAAACTAGCCCGTGGCGAACAAGAACAGTTCGAAGCCATACGCAGCAAATATGGCGTGAAATACCATGAGATTCTCTATGCATTGCGCGGTGAGAACCAATATGTTGGAATCTACTCCAATATCAGTCAAGTCAAGTTTGACGACAGTCAAATCGATTTGATCAAACGCCAAACCTTAGAACATGTGAAAGAACTACTGGATCACCAAATCAGTTTCTCGCAACAGTTGGCTCATTTCTTAGGTAAAAACACAGCCCAAAGCGAAGATCTGGTTCGGCAGATCACCGATTTATTCGACGAAGAGAAAAAATAGCCAAAGCGGGGTGAGGCAAGTGATTTATTATCAGAGTTGGTTGAATCAACAGACCAAGCATCGGCAAAGCGTCTGCGGCGATACCACTTTATTTTTGCGCACCCCTTTTTATACGGTTTTTGTGGTTTGTGACGGCATTGGTTCCGGTATTTATGCCAACATTGCGGCCATTACCTGTGCGAATCGCTTGATTGAGCTTGCTAAAACCGAAATGTCGTTTCGCACCGCCTGCCAAACGGTGGCGGCTTCTATGCATATCGCACGCAAAAAAGTGGCTCCTTTTTCGGCTTTCTCTGCCGTGCAGCTCATGAATGACGGAAAATTCTCGCTGTTTACCTATGAATCACCTCATGCCATTATGGAACGAGAGCGAATTTGTCAGGTCCTAAAGCCAGAGTTTTTTTCAGCCGGGCACGAAATGGTGGGCGAATACTACGGGCGACTGCGTAACGGAGACCGCTTGCTCTTGTTGAGCGATGGCGCCAGTCAGGCCGGAATGGGTAAACAGTATGTCATGGGCATTGGCAGTGAAGGAATCGCAAACTTGTGGCAGTATCTGGCGGAAGGGGATTCCGGCGAAAGCTCACTTCTTCATACGTTGAGTGAAAAAACCAAAGCCTTAACCGACGGAATTTATGTGGATGACACCACTTTTCTTCTAATCAAGAATCGACCTGCCAAAATGTTGAATATTCTCACTGGTCCTCCGAAAATGCGCAGTGAAGACCGCAGTTTTGTTGCAACCTTCATGGCCAAAGAGGGGAAAAAGATGATTTGTGGCTCCACCACTGCCGATATTGTTGCCCGGGAGTTGAACCGGCGAGTGGAACTGGTCGACAGTAACTTGGGCTTTGCCTCTCCACCGGAATACCGCATGGAGGGAATCGATATGGTCAGTGAAGGAGCGCTGCTTTTGAACCAAGCGGTGAATTTGTTGGATGAACCTGCGGACCAATGGGGAGAGCAAACCTCCGTGGAACGCTTTTGTCGCTTGCTCATGGACGCCGACGTCATCACCTTCATGGTGGGTAATGCCATTAACGATGCGCACGCGTCGCCGTTGTTCAAACAAGTTGGTGTCAAGCCGCGTCGCACTGCTATTGGATTGATCAAAGAGAAATTAGAAATCATGGGCAAACTGGTCATAGAAGAAGGCTACTAAATACCAATACCTCTTCCGAGAAGGAAGAGGTATGTGTATTTTTACTTATTGCTCAGTTGAATCACATAGAGAATCATTTTATCATCAAATAATTCTCTAGCCCCTAGTGTAAAAATACGTTTATTAACAAAATCTGCCGCGCCAATGAAAGGACTTCGATCTTGGGGAAGTGTTTTGGTCACTGAATAAGAAATGGTCTTCCGAGGAAGACTTAACAAGTAGACTGGGTCCTCGGCTTGTTCAAAGTTAAACCAAAGTAAATTGAAATTATTGGGGATGTCTTGCTTCTGCTCGTCACTTAAATTCGAAACCATTGGGAAAAGACTAACATTTCCATGCAATGGTAGCAGGCTTCCAAGATCAGAAAAGTCTAACACCCCAGTAGAGAAAGCAGATTTAAACTCGTAGGCTTGGGCGGTCGTAATGAGCATAGATCGATCTAAATTCCATTGAAGCGCACATCCAAGGCCATATTGATAGAAAGTATTGTCGGGTTTTATAACCGAAATTTCTGCTTCCTCTTTTTTTAAGTTATAAATCCCATAACCCATGGATTCTGAGTTATGGAAATCCTGCCATTGAAAAAGTAGCATTTCGCTGCTGAGGAAATGTACTTGTTTGATTTTTGCTTCGGTAGAAAGTTCTAATTCAGTTAGTTTGAGGGAAGCAAACTCATTCGAAAGACCTGAGATCCAATCATACAAATCGATTGACGAACCATCTGATCCAATTAAACAAGCTAAAGACATATCGGGAGTTAAACTGAATTCCTGCAATTCCAAAACTTCGTTTCGCGGTAATCTGTATGGACCACTTTCATATAAAGTATCATCAATTTCTAAGATATACAATTCATTCTGTTTGTCCGGATTTCCCACACTGAATCCAAATGTTGACTGGTTGATTCGAGTGATTTGATAAGATCCTCCAGTGAGAATCGGTTGTGAGAAGGTTAAAGACTGCCAATCCCCTGTTTCCCAACAGTACAAGACAGCAAGAATATAGGTGTTGTTCTCATATACAAAAAGAAGTCTTTCCTCATCGATTTGAAAGAAATAATCAATGACGCGATTCAAACTTTGGATTTTGTCGTCTAGTGATGAAATTCGTTTCAGTTCTTCATTATACCCCTTGAGGAAAGGAAGCTCATATTCAAGCATTTCATATTCTAATAACGGAGTCCCAGATTCTATTACTGCATTTGTTTCCCGTTCAAGCCAGGTTTCAACGGGTTGGACTGGACTACAAGAGGATAACAATGTTAGCATTGTGAATAATACTATTAGTTTCTTTATCACGATATGTTCCTCCTTACTTTAGTAGAGAATTGTAAAGCACTTAGCGAAACGAGCTTTGTGAATTTGCGAGTAATAGATTCAATGGTAACACTCCGCTATTTTATATTTTCATCAACAAGTTCTGTGCGCGTATATAATTCTCCTTCAATTCGAAAAAAATAAAATGAAATAGTAATTTATTTTTTTCTTATAATTAGGCACATTGACAACCTTAGAAGGATGGAATCAAACACGAGTAACTTTAAAATTAGAGGAGTATCATTTACAGCATAAAGAGCGGAAATTCAATATCAACGAGGTGCGAATGATCCTCAATGACATATACCAAATTCGCCAGTTGCGCCTTCTTTTGCTGCTCTTTTTAGTAGTTAGAGTGCCAGGCGCTTACTATCTGCACTGCGCTTATTAGAAGCTCTTATGTGGCTGAGACGGCGGAGGGTGCTCAAGTGGTCTCGGAAGAGACCATGAAACTTCTGGGCCATGGCAACATCACCACCGCCTGCTCGGCTGTCGTCAATTACATCGAGAAGTATAATCCTGAGCTGATCTCCCAAATGCTGCCGGTGATTTCCACCATGACCATCTTCAATAAAGAAGAAGTCGTGATCTTTGACGAAGTCGAAGATAGCCTGATCCATATGAATCCATCCTTTCAGAAAATGTTTTTCTGCAATAACGGAATTTTGGGACGACGCATTACCTATTTGCTCAATGGCGACGGATTTGAAAAATTAGCTCGTGGGGAACAAGAACAGTTCGAAGCCATACGCAGCAAATATGGCGTGAAATACCATGAGATTCTCTATGCATTGCGCGGTGAGAACCAATATGTTGGAATCTACTCCAATATTAGTCAAGTCAAGTTTGACGACAGCCAAATTGATTTAATCAAACGCCAAACCTTAGAACATGTGAAAGAACTACAGGATCACCAAATCAGTTTCTCGCAACAGTTGGCTCATTTCTTAGGTAAAAATACAGCCCAAAGCGAAGACCTGGTTCGGCAGATCACCGATTTATTCGACGAAGAGAAAAAATAGCCAAAGCGGGGTGAGGCAAGTGATTTATTATCAGAGTTGGTTGAATCAACAGACCAAGCATCGGCAAAGCGTCTGCGGCGAT